>Ga0115008_10000702_pt1 | contig 25948 bp, 25 predicted proteins | sample FraStrMetagenome_FD_87164 | JGI IMG/M metagenome (GOLD analysis project Ga0115008, IMG submission 87164) | Marine eukaryotic phytoplankton communities from Arctic Ocean - Fram Strait ARC3M Metagenome | ecosystem: Environmental > Aquatic > Marine > Oceanic | place: Fram Strait | collected...
CGGAGAGTTTACTGTAGAGTTTTCAGAGTGTCCTCTAATTACTGGACCTATCTCGGTGGAGCAAGGTGATACAACTAGAATATTTGAATACTATAATAACATCTCAAAACGTGTAGAATTCAGTCTTTAATCGATGACTTCTACAGTTGATGAACTCCTAAAATTACTTGAAGAGGCTCCTGAAAAGGAGTCTTCTTTGAGTCCTATCGTAGACCAAACTAAAATTGATGATTTTGTAGGACTATATAAAATTACTGCAGGGCTTGACAGAATACCTAATTTTGTGATATGGTATACCTATAAGAAAGTATACGGCGGAGATTTGAGTAAGATTGAGTTTTCACGACAGTTTAAAAAGCTTTTCGGACATCAGCAAAGAAGAACAGGGAAGCAGAGAAGTTATTTATTAGATGGATCGAGTTTTGATTTAAGCCGCGAAGGATTGATTGAAGCTGAGTTCTTTAAGGAGAAATAGATGGAGATATTACTAGGAGTATTTGTAATAGGACTTTTCCTACTCAATCTTCCTGATAAATATGAATACGGTTGTAACTGTGAAGATAATGATTATATATACGATAACGGAGATGGTTTTTTAAAAGAATATAAATGTACTTCATGTGGAAAATTAGACAGACATTGGTTGGTAAATGATAAGCATTTTAAAATAAATCCTAGAATGAAAAATTGGCATATAAAGAAATCTGCGGAAAGCTTAAATACTTCTATAAATAATATATCAGAATATAATTTAAAAGAACTTAAGGACATGTTGAAGAAGATTAAATAAAAAGTAAAGTTCTCCTTGGAATCAAGGGAAGGTGAAAATGGGAAAGAAAAGAAAGGATGTAAAGTATCCTAATTTAGATGTTAGATATAATACTAAGAAACGTAGATATTATATGGATAATCACTATTATGCAAATAGACTACCAGAAGATGCGAAGAAGTACCTTAATGACTTCAATGGTGAATACTACAATGCTAGTTTTAGCTCCAATTATGACTATAGCGACATTCATGTTTGTCAAGTAGATGCAGAGACTGTGACCGATCTAAAGGCTCAAATACGCCATATAAAGGCTTTGAGGAAAAAGATATGGAGTAAGTCACCTAATACTACTACGGACGCTGACAGGGATCTTTCTGCTCATTATACGGAGCAAATAGAAGAGATGGAAGAGTTCTTGAATAGAGTTCATCCTAGAAGAGAATTAGAAAAAGCTAATAATGATAGAAACAATGATTTTATTAATTGCGTTCGAGCAAGTAATGAGGTAGACTTAGTATCGTGGGAGACACTAGACGATAATATGCTAGGAGATCTTGGACCTGAATGGGAGGATGAAGAATGACAAATGATGAAGTAAATAAGATAATTGCAGAGTATATGGGAGCTATTTTTTATGAGACTCATGATCCTGCTCCTGTTTTAATATTAGATGGATATGAGATAAAGATTAAAGGTTTTAATAAATATACAGAATCTTTAGACGCGCTAGTTCCTGTTTGGGAGAAGTTGGGTACTCATGAAATGACTGTATGGAATATACATAGTGTTCATGGAATATCTGCTGAGGTTAACAAAATTATAGGTGAATATAATAGAGATTTTAGTTCAGACCGTAAAACAGTTCAAGAAGCTGCGGCACATGCTACAGCAAAAGCTATTATTTCGTTAAATAATCAATCAACTTAATAACACCGTAAGCAGCACCGGCAATAGTTCCGATACCTCCTGCAGCAGTTACAGTAAGTTTCGTCAAATATGTTATAGTAAGCTTTTCTTTTATAAGAGCTATTTCTTCTCTAAGTAGTGCGACAAGTTCATCTGTCAAATCTGTTCTTTTTATGTGATATCTCATATCATCGGTATTCTTTCTTAAGTCTATTTCTATCTCGGTCATTGAACCTCTGATTTCGGAAACGTCTTGCTTCAATTCATCATGACCGTCTTTCATGTCACTTTTTAAATCATCAATCTTTGATACTACTAAATCTAATTTGTCCACACTATCTCCTAACTCATTCCACTCAGTCTACGGATCGACTCTTTCAAGTTGATTCCGTCACTATAACCGTCCATTGCTACAGCTTCATCTTCTAATTGATCTTTATCTTCTTGACTAAGATCTAACTCATTTATAACTCTTAATAAATCATCTAATTGACTAATCGGTGCATTATCGCCAGAACCTTGCTGCTGATTTACGCGGTCAATCTGCTTCTCTGCTTCTTCTACTTGCTCTTCAGATACTTCTGGAGCTGTTACTTCTTCCATATGATCAACTCTATTTAGCCAACCTTTCTCGTAAGTAGGATTGTCAATCTTCTTAAGAAACTCTCTTCTTTGATCCATTAACTCACCTCTTAGGTCGCCTTCATAGTTGTTTATAAGCTCTAAAGTCTCAGGTCCTAGGTGACCATCAGGATTAGCTCCTACGATGCCTTGTAAAGCTCTTATAGCTCTTGTAGTGCCGCTATTTACGCCATAGTCTACTAAAGCTGTTTGTAAGTTAGGATCTCCTATTTGATCAAATCCCGGCTCATTTACGTAGTCATTTTTATATAATTCTAATGCCTGTTCTTTTGTAAGATTTTGCATATCTTCTACTGTTGGAGTATTTCCAAAGTATGCTTTATATGCGGCAGGAGTTACACCTCTATTAGTTCCGATAAGTTTACCATCTAAGTAGTTACCTTTATCTTCTTCTTGAGCTTGGTATCCTGCTTCTACATCTAATATATGTCCTAAACCTTCATCAATATCTTTTACTGCGTTAGGTTCTCTAGTATTCTCTACTTCTTCTTCTGAATAAGGCGTTTCATCATCAAATAAAGAATCGTCTATTTCTTGACTCATTCCTACATCTTGAAGCATATCTTCAGACATTCTCTCGCCTTCTCTACGCATTAGCTCTCTAAAAGCCGGTTGTTGAGATAGTGACCACATTGCCGCACTACGAGCTTGTCCTGTCTTCTGTAAAGCGTCTTGAAGTCTTTGTCCAAGGATTACGTTACCTTCTGATCCAGAGCTTACTAAAGACGTTCCTAGAGCCTCTAAGCGGTCCTTAGACATGTTACTTAGACTTTCTATTGTATTCGTAACTGGACTTACTGCTTTTTTAGCCGTATCCACTACTTTTTTAACACCTCTACCTGCAAGATTCGGAAGACCTCCCACTGCAGATTCATATAAACCTGACTTAGAGAATCTCTCTCCGCTTTCTCCACGCCCTCTTAGTTCATTTATCTTTTTAAGTAGGTCAAATTGCTCATCCATTTGAGGAGTTACTACATCCTCTCCTAGAAGATTCTTAGCAAGTTTAGACTCTTCTCTAGAATCGAAACCTTTCTCGAATCCTAATTTAGACGCAACTTCTTTTGATTTAAGAATTTCGTCAACATCTCTTCTAACTGCCTTGCTATTTTTAATATTAAGAAGCTCTTCTGCTGTAAATAGATCTGAGAATTTAGCTCTTCTATCGATTAAAGCGTGATCTCCACCTTTTCTTACGGCTTCGTCAGTTATAGTTTTAAGCTCTGTAGCTAATTGTACAGCTCTTTGCATGATAGGGTCATTCTTAGAACCCTGTCCGGTAGCTAATTTTGTCATCCTATTTAAAGTATCTCTTAGAACTTCAACTTCTGAAATTTTCATATCAGATAAGTCATTGGATATTTTCTTTTCAATGTCTCCAACTAGTGCGGTCATTTTACCGCTACCTGCGTCTTTTGTAGTTACTACAGGTCTACCGTCTGGACCTTTTTTAACAGCAATACTAGGTTGATAATCCGTAGTATCTGCTAAAACAGATTTTACATACTCGTTACCTTCAGCATCTTTGAACTTACCTTTTACTCCGCCTACTTGACCGTCTGGGGTTGTAAGAGGTAGATCTAAGTCGTCCATTTTTCTATTTACATCAGTAATAGTCTCTAAAGAATCACCGCTTTTTACTGCTTCCTGTGCTAACTTTTTCTCGCCCTTTATAAGAGCTTGTTCAGCTTTAGACTGAGCTTCTACTGCTTTCTTAAGCGCGGCTTTTTCGGCTTTACTTACTAGCTTACTTGTTTGAGTATCTTTTCCTGCATACTTCATTAAGTTTGGAAGAAGATCTTTGTTCTGAATATTACCCCAATCTTGCTCTGCTAGTTTGCTCATATCATCTATAGCATTATTGATAGATTCTTTAGTGTTTACTCTGTATCCTAGCTCATCTAGTTGATCTATAACTTCTTTTAAATTATTGTCTTTTTTCTTCTTTTGAATATTCTTAACTACTTTTTTACCTAAAGTCATTAAGTCTTCGTCTACTACTTCTTCAGTAATAGCTTTACCTTGTTTACCGTATTTATATGCAGCTTTTCCCATCTCAGATCTTGGTAATATATCTACTACTTTTCCCGGAATCTTAGCTATACTCTTAGCTGTAGACATCGCACCTTTTGCTGCTAATGGGAGTCCTGCTCCTGCTGTAGCCCCTAAAGCTGTTCCTAAAGCTGTATCTTTTGCTAGATCAATTGGATTATCTGCTTCACTATAACCTGCTGCTGAAGCTCCACCATATTTAGCACCTAATTTAGCCGCTTGCTTGATAGCCTCTTTACCTGCTGTTTTACCTACCTGAGCAGCCGCTGTAGCTCCTCCAGTTCCTAATGCAGGTACTAGTCCGCCTAAAAGCTCTCCTGCTGTATAAGCACTACCTTGCTCGTCTTGGAGCTTCTTATCTAAAGCTCTTTCGTCAGCTAATTGCTGCTCATATTGCTGAAACATTGCTCTTTCTATATCCGCTGCTTTTTTAGGCTCTGCTACTATTTGAGAAGGACTTGCTCCAGAAGTTCCTAGAGCTGCTAACATTTCATCTAAAGCTCCAAGAGATAATCCTTGACCTGCTCCACGTAACGCTGCTTCTCCTGCTGTTGATTCTTCTTCGTATACATTATCGTCATCGAATAAATCATCATCAACTTTAATTTTCTTGCCTTCTTGAGACTTGATATACATATATTATCCTACTTTAATGGTTGGTATTTTCCTGCTCTTGGGTTCCACTTATATTGTTTCCCGTTTCTTTCAACTGTATCTCCATGAGGAGCTTTCTTTTGATCAGAAGTATATTCTGTTTGTTTTAGCTCACCCGGTTCATATCCTGACATAGTTTTATTAGCTTTGAAGTATGTGCCCATGTCATCCATGATCTCTTTTCTTTTATCAAGTTTAGCTATCTCTAGTTCCATCCTGTCTACGTTAGATTCTGCTGACGCTGAAGGATCGAAAGTTTGTCCGAAGATCCTCTCCCCTTCTTTCTCTGTAAATTGAGATCCTAATGTAGCTCTTAACATTCCGTTAATTGCTTTTCTAACTGTATCTTCTACTTCTCTAGTTTCTGTTCTAACTCCCGGAATTCTAGCCCCAATACCTTCTAAAAATCCAGTTTCAACTTCACCAGTTCCGCCTTGCTCTTTAGTCTTAAGCTTATTAATAGCATCATCAAAGATCTTCTTATTTACGTCATAATCAGCTCTACCTGCGGTATTCCACTTATTATACTCTTTTCCGAATTCTTTGTCAACTTGCTCTTCTCCAACTGATAGTTTCACTGGAGTAGCTCTTTTCTTTTCAGAAGCAATCTTCTCTCTTGATTCTCTACTAGCAGCTCTATCTTCTAGCATAGCTTTTTGGTATGGAGTCATTTCTCTTGACTGAAGCATTTTTAATTGATCCTGTAGCGAAGCAATATCAGCAGTTCCACGCTTCTCTATAGCTGTTGCTGTATCAGGTCCTTTAACGGCTTTAAACTTGTCCATTCCTACGTCTACACCTGCATTACGTTGAACTTCTGCTTGTCCGATATTTCCTAATGCTTTAATAGCATTTGCAAGGAGCATTTTATTCCTATCATCACTTTGAGCCTCTGCTACTTTCTGGTCTCTATCTACTCTTAAAGTATCCATTTTATCCATGATAGATTGATATGGATTCTCTGCTGCTTGAGCTACTTTTTGCTCTGCAGGATCTGTAGATAGAACTGATGCTATTTCTCTAGTTTGAGCTATTTGACCCGGAACTGTAGTTGCTGCTTGTTGTTGTGCTACATCTGCTGCTCTCTCTTCTGGAGTCTCTTGATATGGAGATTTAGCTTCTTGGTTTATTTGAGCAGTTTCTGCAGCAATAGCCGGTTGTCCTACTGACATAACTTCGTCACTAGTTCCACCTTGCTTTTCTTTTTTAATCCCTGCTAATAGATCTTTTAATTCTTGAAAATCTTGCATATTAGTTTCCTTCCAATTTATTTAATCTTTCATTAAGTTCTGCTAAAGCTGCCATCATAGTAGAAGCATTATTTTGATAATCCACACGCTTAAGTCCATTTTCATCTTCTGATACCATCTCTCTGCCCATGTCAGACTTTTCCAAATCTTGAGCCATAACACCGAGTTGAGGCTTTTCCATAGACGGATTTTCAATGATCTCATCTTTGTAATTATACTTATGAGCTGTTAATTTGTCAAGCATATCTTTAATATCACCGCTTCCTGATTCAATATCTACTTTAGCTCTTTCATCTGACATCGCTACTGTTGCGCCTAAATTTGCTAATGTTCCCATAGTATTAGAATCTGCTGCTGCTTTAGACTGACCTATCTGAGAAAATTGATTAGCTAGATTCTGACTAGCTACGTTCTGCGCTCCTGCTTTACTCATCTCATTTTGAAATTGCTGCTGATTTAATCCTTTATTATAAGTCTGTTGTTGATTTGCAATATTAGATTGTTGATTAGCAATATTCTGTCTAGCTGCTAAATTTTGAGCATTAACATTTTGACGATTCATAGCATTTGCTCTTGATATAGCATCTTTTGCTGAAGCTACTTGAGACTGTCTATTAAAGTCTTGAGCTGCCATATTTCCTGATTGCTGCCCTAACTGAGCTAATGCTCCCATCTTATTTTGTTGCGCTTGAGCTGCCATTTGCATAGCTTTTTCTCTTGCTGCATTTGCTGAACTCTGCTTATTAGCTTGTTTAGCCATTAAAGCTGCACCTGAAGATTCCATACCTCTTTGAGCCATTTGATTTTCAATTTGCTTTTGAGAAGCTCTTTCATTAGCTGCTACATCACCTAACATTTGCTCCATCTGATATTTATCACCGGCAGTTAAACCTTGATCAGCTTGTTCTCTAAGCATGTTTAAAGCGTCTAATTGGTTCTGACGTAAACCTGAATCTTCAGTAATATTTTCAAGTTCTGATGGATCGATTCCTTCAGCTTCTAATAATCCTACTAATTCTGGAGATTGTAGAGCAAGTTTCATCTTCTCTATATCTGGTAAGTCTATTGCGTCTAACCTTTCCATCTGCTTACGAGTTAAACCTTGAGCTTGACCCATAGCTTCGTCAACAGCTCCTGAGTCTGTTAATCCTATTGCATCTGTAATTCCTGACAATAATCCTGCCATTTTATCTCCTATCTATTTGTTGTGTCTAAATTCTTTAATAAATCCATTAATGCTTGTGTTCTATCTTGTGTTTCTTGTGTATCTGCTACTCTAGCTACATTAGATGCGCCTAATCTTGATTGTTCTGATTTTAATTTATCTAATAATCTAGTGTTTGCTTGATTCTGAGCTACAGCACTACCGTATTTTTTCATAGCTCCTGTATCAATCCCTCCTACAGAATTTACAATGTTACCAAACCCCTGTCCTAATTCAGAAAAAGCATTACCTGCTATTTGACTAAAATCTCCTAGAATATCTGAGTCTTTTAATGAATCTCCTACGTTAGAGTACATTTCTCCGGGAGCATTTATGAAGTTCCTAGCCGTTCCATAAAGATTTGATCCTATATCACCTAACAATCCCTCTCTTGCTAATAATCCTGCAGGGCTTAATGTAGCAGCGGCATCAGACATGTCTAATCCACCACCTTCTTGTAATTCATTCATAGAAGATGTGTCTAGGTTTAACTTCCCATTCTCTGAAGATATATTATAATCTTTTGATAATTTTGCTAAATTGCTTAATAGATCTGGATTAGTATTTAATCTCTCAACTTCTCCTGATTTATATCCATATCCAAGATCTTGAGCTGCCTCTTGAGCTTGTTCTCTAGTCATATCTGGAGAATTTGCCATAATAGCGTCTATAGCTTGATCTTGTTGTCTTGATAATTGATTACCTAATTTATCTTGAGCTGTTGCATAATAATTCTTCGTTTTAGTTCCCCATGCATTACCTCTAGATACTTTCTTATGTCCTTGTCCTGTTTGAGTCTGATCTATATCTCTTTGAAAGTCTTTTTCAGTTTGTTCTAATTTATCTGCAAAGTTTTCTAAGTTTAAAGCATCGAAAGCGTTCTGAGTACCTGCTTTATCTGCATCAAAATAATCACCTATGTTATATAGATCTTCACCTTGAGGTACACCTTGAGCTAGATCCGATAATGCTTGAAGTCTTGCTAAATTACCTTGCTCCCCTTGAGATATTAACTTAGTCTTATCAGCTTCTACTCCACCGAATAAGTTATCTACTCCGTATTTATCTTTTACGTTAAAAAGTCTAGTGCTGTCGTCCATTCCTAAAGTAGCTGCTTCTATTGCTGATAGATCTACCGACCCGTCTGCTTTTGAAAATATTTGCTTATAATGATCTGGTAATTGATCCCAATTAGCTACAACATCATTTACTCTATCGTCTACTTGTCCTTGTCTTTCTGCTGCTATATTACTAAAAGCCTCTCTTGATACATCTCTAGTTCCCATAACTTCAGAAGCTCTTTGTCCTGCTAAGTTTTGAGACTCTTCCATTGCTTGACGCATAATATCTTGAGAAGATCCGATATCTCTACCTGCTTGTTCTATTTGACCTATTTGATCGCTCTGTTGACCTAAAAGCATGTTATCTAATCTACTCTGTCCAGTAGTATATTGTCTACCACCTTGAGTATACATGTCCTTTAGAAGCTGCCCTCTACCTTGATCTGACTGTGCTAATTCACCTTGTCTAGCTGTCTCTTGAGCTTGTGATTGAAGCTGCGAATAGATATTACCAGTTTCAGTAAGGTTCCTAGGACCGCCGTATTTAGCATTTAGGATGTTTTGGAATTGAGATTCGTCTATACCTGTTTGTTGCGGTGTAGCCGGTGCTTCTGTCCCTGTAGGAGCTTCTGGAGTTGCCGGTGCTGCTGCGTTCATACCTGCCTGAGAGCGCGTATATGACTCTAATTCAGCTTGTCTAGCTGCCGTATCATGTAGACCGCCTTGCTGCGTCTGAGCGTCAAATTGACCCATTGCTTGCTTCTGAGAGGCTTTCTGCTGCTCATTAGCTTGTCTAATCTCAGATAAAGCACTATCTGCCATTTTAGCTGCTTGAGGTTGATTCTTTTTTACATAATTTTGAATATTTGTAAACATTCCAGATGATGCTCTACCAGATTTACTAGTAGTTTTAGGCTGTTGAGTCGGTCCTGATGACTGAATTGTAGATGGAGAAGAATCTCCCATTGGTGCGGCGGAATCGCCTTGAGGTTGAGATGTTGGTGCGGCTTGACCTAAAGGAGTTGCTCCCGTAGTAGTATCTTCTGCGCTTTTATTTGGATCATCAACAAATGCCATTTTTATCCTTTAATGTGAGTTTAGTTCCTCACTATATAGTTGTTAAAATTATCGTCCTATAAACGGACTATTTTCTATATTCTAATAAAATCAAATACTTAGTAAATTATCAAATTAAGTAAATATGTTTCATTAGGTCTTAAACCTGAAATATTATTAACTTGTACAAATCCTCCAGATATAGCCTGAAAGCTGATAAATGGCTGCTGTGTAGCAAATCCACTTATGTTATCCTGATTAAATGCGGCAATAACCTGTATACCACGTACTCCTGTCTTTCCTACATTGATCTTATTGTTAAGAATCGGTTTTCCGGCACTATCTACTTTAAAAGTAACTTGACGGAAGTTTTCAACTCTATTCTCGAAGTCTAAGCGATTATCTGTAATCTCTACAACTTGCTGCATAAATGGATTTAATACTAGAGCTAACTGCTCTGCCATTTGTTGAGCATCTTCTGGGAAGTCCTCTGCTTTAATTTGTGTTACGTTATTTATTTTCATTATCTGTATCCTCTATCGCTAATTGCTCTCACTACTGCTGAAACTCCTAAGATACGGAAAGATTCTCTACCGTTATTATGCTCCATACCGATAGTAATATATCTACATTTCTGCTTACCTCGCGGTACTGGATTTCTGAAAGGAACATCATTACCGATCCCTCCCCAATAAGTATTAGGAGCTGAGTATTGATCTCCCCAATAGCTAATCCCTTTACCCGGAAATGGTACTTCAACTTTACCTTGAGATATGTCTGAGCTAAACTTAGCAATAGCTTCTGAAAAGTTATTCTGATCAAACATGATAGTCATGTAGCGAACTTGTTTTAACGCCGATGGATCTCCAAAATGCTGCGGATTCCACTCAATGTCAGCACTAATATGTTTATGAACCTGTATAGCTCCTTCTACGAAAGCTCTACTTCTATTGATAACAACTTGGTTTCTAACTGGATCTGTAGACGTAATATAAGCCTCATATACTACTGTCTCAGGGTCTTTGTAAGTTTTTATAGATGTTACTGTAGCCGGAGTATTAAGCTCGTCTACAAGCGTTTCTACGTCGCTTCTAAGCGTTGTTTGTGTGATAGCCTTAGCTGAGATATTAACTGAATCTAAAGTCCTTAAATAGTCGTTTATATCCTGCATCTTATCAGCTAGATTATCACCTGTAGTAACTCCATATGTATCAAACATTGAACTTCCAACTGGTTTAGTAATTCCTGAATCAAATAGATCCATCTTCTTTAATAAGCGGTAGTTAATATAGTATATTGTTACATCTTGAGTTTGAACTAGAACATCAGCAGGTTTTACGTCTGCTAGACTAGCAAGCTCTATTGTAGTGCCGCTAATTCCGGCAGGATTTATAGCTGTTAAAAAATCACGATCTGCATGATCAGTTCTATCTAAATTCTTACGTTCCTTTGATATATAATTTCTGTCACCATTACCTAGATATAAAGTAGAGTCATTTTCTTTTACCATACCACAAGTAGCATCATATTCCCACCTAGTCCAAGTTCTCTCAAAGAAGTTATATCTAAAAGCTTGAGTTGATGATGTATCGCCGTCTTGAGTAGGAGCGAACATTATATAAGCTCTATCATTCTCATAACTGATTCCAAAAGTATTATCTGCAAAGTTCGATACTGAGTTTGTAAACCCATCAACTAGGTTCTCTATACCGCGTGAAATAACTGCTACTCCACCATCAGTAATTCTAGTAATCCCTTGCTCAGTTAAACAGTAAATTTGGTTATTTAAAACAACTGCAGAATCTGGCGCAATAATCTTAGTATTATCGATAAGACGAACCGACCAATCAGGTGCTGATGTTCCAGAGATAACATATACTCCATCGTCTTTAAGTACGAATAAATTATCGCGCAAAGCAAGTATTCTTTTAATCTCTTCATCTTGAGGACCTATATCTATAAAATTAACTGTCGGTACAGCTTCTGGTTGATTACGTTTAGAATAATATACTCTGTTTCCTAATTGTTGATTATCTGACTGAACATCTGGTTTAAATATTGATGAAAATGCCGGAACAAAAGATACGACTGTATTTGGAGTCGCTACTTCAATTGAGAAATTATCTACGTCTATAACAGTGATAGAATAAACACCGGAAAAAGAATCAGGATCTGAAGGCATAGTCGAGTCTTTATAGTATCCAATAAATATTTCGTCGCCTGTAGTGTATCCATGTCCTGTTAATTTAATCTCCGTAGTTGTATTAGTTCCTGTAAATTCTTCTATTTCTTTTGAAAGCGGCAGTTCGGGTGTAAACTCTCCTCCAATTGCATCATTACTCGCTTCTTCAATTGCTATGTAAAAGTCTATATCTTCTAAGGATCTTGCTTCTAGAAGGATTTCTCCCGGAAGTTCCTCTCCTGACGATAGGTAGTATGCATTAACTGGACTCTCTGGATCTTGTGAAATGATCTTAACTAAACTTCTAGCTGTTTCATCAATTGATTGACCTACTGATACTAGTCCTGATAGAAGTACATCTCCACCTTCATCTGTTCCTGAAAGCTCTCCTGTACCTGTTGTAGATGGTAGTGCAATAGTTACGTTAGATAATGCTGCACCTGCGCGTATACCGTCTGTATATCCGTTATTTGTATGTGTAAAAGTAATAACATTTGAAGCTACTAATAAACTAAAGTCTACGTTATCAGCTAAAGCTATTTCAATTCTAGAAGCAATATCATCGTTTGATGGAGTGTCGGATATGTCAATTCTATAACCGACAGCTCCTGCTACATCTGGATCAGCCGAAGAATCACCAATTGCATCAAACCATATATAATACTCACGTTCATTATTAGCAGAACTTAGAAGAATCGAATCTCCATCTGCAGGATTCCCTGTAATAGTTACGTCCGTTACTTCAGCACTACCTACAAAAGTATAGTAGCGACTAATATCTGCATTACCTACGATAAATCTCGTAGATCCACTTATGAAATCATCTACTGAAACTACAGTAAAAGTAAGTTTATGTTTCTCTTTTGTATTTGCATAGAACATGTAGCTTCTAAACAGTTCTAAGTCTAGTGCGATAGGCGGCACTTCATTTGCTTGAAGAATTCCATCACCTGTTACTTCATTTGTATCAAGCGGCAATTCACCTGCTCTAAAACTATCTGGAACTGTATCTGTTACTTCAAACTCTCCTGCTGCTATTTCTGCATCAGTTAAACCTGCTTCATATACAAGGTTCATTTCATCACCCGGATCAATATCGTTGATAGTTAATCCATCAGAAACTGAGATGATACCAGTTCTGTATATTTGATAAAAATAATCTGTCGTTACATCTTCTGGAACTACACCAGTAACTCTTACTGTAGCATTATCTCCTTGAGAGATTTTACCGTCAGTTATAGTAGCTGTTCCTATTCTTGATGTTGCAGGAATTATAGTACCCGATACATCTTTAGCATCTCCTATATCTGTTTGATCTCCATCTTCTGTGCTTGTAATAGTTACTACGTTGTTATTTAAAGTAACTTCTATATTTGGAATATTAGCTGCAATAGTGTTTGCTAAAATAGCCGCACTAACATTGTCATTTGAAGTATTACCTGTAACATTTATATTTACATAAGTAGTTCCGATAGTATCAGAAGTTTGTGGAATTGTATCACTATTTCCTGTAGTATCAAAGTATATTGTATATTTAATTCCTAGAGTAGAGTAATTAAAATAATCACCATCTGCTATAGCTCCGTTAGCTGCAGGAGTCATTGTAATTGAAGATTGTTCTCCGGTAGAAACGTCAGCGCTAAAATTAGTAACTACGAATCTAGAACTTGGCGCACCATATATTAGATTATTACTAGCGTCTTTTGTTCCGTAAACTATTCTATAAGCTACTTTAGATTCTGCAGGTAAAAATCCACCAATAGTCGGCACTATATTTCCAGAAGCGTATCCTGCTTTTATACCACCGGCATTTGTAATCATATCTGCGTTTAAAGATTTTTGATTAGCTGCTGAGATCTTCTTAATACCTGAATCTGTAGTAAAGTACATATTAGAATTAGACTCTTGAAACTTAGTTCTATAACCGCTTCTAGCTTCTGTATATGATCCGTTTGCTTCTTGGAAATCTCCATTAGCATCTTGATATTCAATCTTGTCTAGGTAGTGGCGAATTATACTGTCTTTATATTCAAAAACTTGCTTAACAGTTCCTGCTGCAGCTTCTTTATAATCGTTAAATCCGCGTCTAGGAGTCATTACTCCATCTTCATCTACATTAACATTCTTAGCTTTTTTAAGAGAGCCAGAAGGTCTGCTGAGTTCAGATCCATGTGTTACTAATCCAACACATTTAATTATATTAGCTCTATTTTCAGCCACTAGTATCTCCCTCTATTTTTCCTTTTAATACCAATTGCTGCAGATAATGTAGAATGTCTAGGCTTAATCTTTTTAGGAGCAAGATCTACTCTGTTATCTACTAAAGTTTGAATAGATACTGTCATCTTATCAAGTCTCTTTTGAGCATTATTTAGAGCTTCTGTGTCTGTTAAAGATTCAAGTATATTTACTGCCGCTGCTTGGGCTAAAAGTGGATGCATTTCTGTTGGAATATTTGGAACAGGAGTTTCTCCTGCTAATGTCATATAGTCACCTTTTTGTGGCGCACTAAATATGTTTTCTAAATCTGATGTTAAGAATACAATGTTTCCTGATGTACCAGTTGTTACTGATTGAGGAGTTAAATCAATTGCCTTAACTTTGTTAGGAGTCTTAGCTCCAACTATATCATAATCTACACCTGATACGAAGTTTTTACCTACCGAAGATAAAACGTAAGTTGTAGTTCCTGCCACATCGTCAACTACTATATCCGATATAACTCCGGCTTCTTCTACTTTAGTAAGAACATTAGGACGTAGCATAAAACGCATCCTAATAGCCGTATAAGCTCTTGCAGGGCTTACTAGTCTTACTGTACTGTTTTCCATGTAAAAGTTATCTAAATAGCTACTAGAGTCAATACTGTACGTGTAGTCCGGTAGTTCAGCTATACTGATCTGAGAAAGCTCATATAGAACCTCTCCTGATACTAGCGATACATCTCTAAGAGTATTTCCTAATGCACGATATGGAATCTCAAAGATACCTTCATCGTTTCTTTCGATGTCTAATACTACTGTAAGATTATCTCCATGAAGTACTTTAAGCTTCTCTAAAACTTGAGCATTAAGCTCCTCATCGATGATATCTAGTATATCAGAATCTGTGAATGTTGAGGTATCTTCTGGAGTAAATGTTCTCCTTCTTGCGGAGTTTATCATAGCATCTCCGTTTAATATTCTTGACATATATTTACTCCTATATTAAATGATTCCACGTTCTTTTGTTTTTTATATTAGATACTATGTGTTTAGAGGTTCCTATTATCTCTGCTATCTCTATTTGTGTTAAATCTGTATTCAAAAGAGTACGTATTCTATAAACATCCTCTTCTGATATGGATGATCTGCCATTTTTAACTCCCTTTGTATCTTTCAGTTCTAGAGAGTAGGCATGTCTCATATTATGGTTCTGATCGCACCATTCTAAGTTCTCTACGCGATTATCATCCTTTATTCCATTAATATGATTAACTTGGGATAAATCCTCTTTATTTTGCAAAAAATATATAGCTACTAATCTATGTAGTTTATTAGTTTTTAATTTACCTTCTTTGTGTAAATTAACTCTAGTGTAACCTTTTGTATCCGAGCTTGGTTTTAGAGTTCTTCCTGATTTAGTATTTCTAACGAATCCTTCAGATGATATTTGATACTTACCCCCGTAACCATCTATATCCTTCCACTCTACCATTACAGCTCCTTATATGTGTTTGTTGATTATTCTTCGTCTTTTTTGTCTTTTTTCATCATTTTCATGCGCATTTTACGGAATTCTTCAGCTTTATCCATTGCTTCAGGTATCTTTTTAGCACCTTCTTTAATTCCTTCCGCTGAATCAGACATGATTGTAGCCTTCATTTTAGGCATCTCACCGTAATCACGATCTTCATCCATCATCTCATCTCTTAACATTTTCAATAATTCTTCTTTAATCTTCATTTTAGACATAAATCCCTCCATTATATAGTTGTTAAATTATACTTAACCTTATTACATTATTCTTTAATTTTACCTTATTTCAATAACTTATAAACTTTCTAGTTAAGTGTTTTTATGGTATATTTCTATTCCACATTTTACTTTTCCTTTTCTATCTTACTACTGATAGGTTTTATATTATTATACTTTAGCAGATTTCTTATTTGAGAAGGTTTTACTAAGTCAGGAGTATATTCTCCAGAATCAGCACATACGTAAGGTATTACACACCTATATAACAGTTCCGAACAGTTTTGACCTTCTTTAAATGGATTTTCTTTTACACACATGAACTTTCTAATAAAATCCACCAGAACTACTCCTAAGTTCTGCATCATAGCATATTGTTCTCCACAATGGGTCAACAATTGATTTCTCATAATCCTATACTCGCCCTGCTCTAAGGTTATCTTATAAGTTTCCATTATTTCATTTTTATTGTCAAACTTAGCTCTAGATAGGAAGCTCACTCCTCCACCTATTACTGAGTGGTAAACAAAGTTCTGTCCCAAGTGAGGAGTATTAAATTCTACAAGTACATGGGATATTGGAACCCCTTCGTACCATTGTAGTAATTTACTAAGCTTGCTCTGTGTCCTACTAAAGTGTATGTAAAATGTAAAAGTGTCCAATTAACTCTCCAAAGTTTTATGCCGGGTTTATCGGTTGTAGTCTAGTTATCATCTCTTCTTCAGTTATAGCGTGTACTTGATATAATATAGCATCTCTAATTGTTATTGTATATAAATTATCAGAAGTAAAAGGAACTCTTATTGTTAAGTAATGTAGCATTAGAGGATCTTGTTCATTTATCATAGCATCAGCAAAATCACTTTTTCCGTACTTTACGTATAAGTTCTTAACGTCTTCATAGTAGTCTACCAACTCTTCCATTAAAACTTCTATGGGAGTATCTTCACCTTCTGATAGCAAGAAATCTATTGACCTCTCCCTTCTCATTCTCTGTATTGTTTTACTCTTCGCCTTACTTAAATTTTCTAAGACTTCTATCTTAACAAGACCTAAAGATCCGTCTTTGCAATAATATCTAAACTCGCCTTCTAAGGACCTAAGTTTACCGTTCTCATCCAACACATCTTTAAATATTTTCTCAACAACCAAGTCGTTTGTTACAGGATCGTGATACTCAGCTTTTACTTTCTTACCTCTATCATAATGAGGAGCTTTCTTTATTAGTCCTACAATAGAAAAATCTTGAGTCAAAGGATCTGCAGAAGAATCCATGTAGTCAAATATTCTTAAAGACTTCATCTTTTGTTGTTGTTCGTACAACTCAAGACCTTCTCTTATTTTATCTTCTGTAAGGAGCAGTAACTTTCCTGTGTTTACATCTACGTATGTGTTATTAACTTTTTTGTAGATATAACCAAAGGCTACAATTGCTTTTAATAAATCGCTCATAGATTACCTTATTATCATAGAAGTGCTTATTCTTGTAACACTATCTATTGTTATTGTTAAGTTATTATCATTGTTGGTAGTTGCTCCAAATAATTGATACCCTGTCCCTATTGAAGCTGAGTCAGCTACTGTAACCAATATCAAAGAACTAGGTAACTGCTTACTACTTCCATCAGGGAAGGTTACGTTAGGACTAAGCTGTGCGCTTGAAAATAAAGTATCTGTTTTAGTTATTGTAAAACCAGAAACAGGATTTCTAAGTCCAATGGTAACACCTAAGTTATTGTTACCACCCTTATTAGCAAACCTGTACTCTATTCTCCAGTAGTGAACTTGACCTTCTATAGGATTTTCTAAGAACCTAAAAGTGGAAGGGTCTACTATGTCTGCATCTGTTGGGTTTGTTATATTACTAGGAAACTGTGTAACAGGAGAGGCTGATAAATCCAAAGCTCCATTGTCGTATTCAAATATCTTTGCTATGTCATTTAGAAACCCTACTGAAACAATAGGTTGTCCTCCTGATCCATTTATCTTAACCTGACCTTCCAAAGGTATTTGTTGGACTATTCTACCTGTATTATTAACGCCTACATGGTACTTAATAGTACCTGTTTCTATTCTATCTTCTCCGAATTCTTCAAATCTAATGTTTCCTCCGGGAGTTACTGAAATCGACTCATCTCCATTACCATCGTATAAAGTATTACTACGCTCCCAAGCACCGTCAACTCTGGAATATTGAGTACCGTCAGCAGGAGACTCTTCAGGCTTTGCTGTGTTAGCTAAAACCTCTGTATTATTTGTAACGGTATTTTGAAAATCACTAACAGTGGTCGAAAGCTGAGTACCTGTGTGATTGTCTCTGTTTCTATTGTTAGTATCTCTGGTATTAAGTTCCGAAGTATCTTCGTAATCTTCGGACCCTGAAAGATCGTTACTGACTACTCTATCTAATCCCTGTATTCTAGTGTAGTTAGGTCCTAGTATAGAGTCTCCTGCTTGAGACTCCTCTAAGTATACTACTTCTCCATCTACACTTTTATACGCTTTTAGGTTTATTGCCATTTATTATTTCTCCTCAATAGAGATTGAAGTACCTGTAGGAACTGTTTTTATAAGTCCACTACCATTAGATCTTCTGATCCTTACTCTTATGCTATCTCCACTTGATAGACTAAGCATTGCTTGAGCAGATGCTGTGTTCTCGCCACTAGCATTATTTCTGTTGTAAGTATATGCTCTAGCAGATCCAAGAGAAGAACTTAGCTCAACAAATCCAGAACCTGTATTTATTTCAAGAACAGTCTCTGTAGTTCTTCTTGCTCCGTCTTCCGTATCGTTAGTAGTCATATATTCTACTTTATATACTCCGTCTTTAGAGACTGCGATCTCTCCATTTACGACATTCAAAGTAAATATACTACCTGCACTTTGGATTGCTTCGTTATCGAATATTAAATTCTCAGCCGTACCACCTATTGAAGTCTGAGCAACAGTTTGGTTGGCGTATATATATTCTTTGTTTGAACTATCCTTAGCCTCTTCTATAGCTCCCTGAACGTCAGTTGCAGTAAATCCATTAGTTGAATTATCAAAAGAGATCTCAGAAGCTTCGTCTTGAGCTGCTAAACCTGCAGTAACATATGCTTTGATAGAAGCTACGGAAGGTGCTTGATCAGTTTCACTTCCTGCTGTACTGTTTACTACAGCCGCATTTCTAGCTCTTCCATCATTGAAGTATAAGTTTGTGGAACCTTCGTTTATATTGTCTGTAGTGAGTACAACGTCTCCGTTTTGTCCATTTACAGAAGTTACAGTGTCGCCTGTTTTTAGATCTATCCAACTCGATCCATCATAGATATAAGAGTGTCTCTTTCCTGTACCATCATCTAATACTACTGCTACATCACCTTCGTCTATACCTGTGAGAGCGTCTCTGGCTGCAATATCGGCTACTACGAATACGTCAGTAACCCTAGTACTAGAAGCTTGAGTTTCAAGTTCTTGAAGAGCCGTTTTAATAGTTACGTTGTCGCCAATGATACTACCAGTAAAAGTCCCAAGGTTTACGCTATTTTCAGGAACTCCTGTGAGAGTTATTAGATCATTTTGATTTGTAGTAAGCTCAGTAATATTAGTAGCGTTAGTTCCTATGTCAGTAGTGTTAGTACCTATATTAGTTTCGTTCGTCTCTACTCGACCTTCTACTTCGTCAATAGCTGTTTGAACATTAGTGGCTGATAGACCTGATGTAGAGTTATCGTAAGATATTTCGGAAGCTTCATCTTTTCCTGCTACTTGAGCATCTACATAAGACTTGACTGAAGAGGTACTTGGTACTTCCGTAGCACTGGGAGCTGAGAATGAACTATCGTCAACTATCTGACTTTGGTTTACTTTAGCTTCTAAATCTTCATTGGTGGATAGATCGTTAGATACTGTAACGTCCTTTCCGGGTACTCTAGTGAGTCCACCTGCAACAGAGTCGGTATCTTGAAAAGATCCTTCCTCTACCATTACTAGTTCACCGTTTGCGTCTTGATATGCTTTTAATAAAACTGACATGTAATTACTCTCCTTTATACTTGTTTTATACTTAAACTTATACCTTCTGGTACAGTCTTAATTAATCCGTTATTTATACACTTTATTGTATATCTAAATTTATCATTAGTAGATACTGCTAATATCACTTTACTAGATGCAGTATTTTCTCCACTAGCATTATTTCTATGGTAGCCGTAAGCTACTGCTGATCCTACACTAGAGTCAATCTCTTCCCAAACTAAGCTAGTTGTGTTAAATTTTTCTAATACCGTTCTACTTGTTCTCCTAGAACCATCATCTGTATCGGCTGTAACTTTTAAATCAAACTCAAAATTACCAGAAGCCGTTATTAAGTATTCCCCAGAGGTAGAAAGGTCTATCACTACTGGATTACTATTCATTGGAGCATTGTCTATTTCTAGAACTTCTCCTGTTTCATCAATACTAGTCTGTTGTGTTATCTGATTTAAGTAAGCACACGCTGCTGTTGATGCAAAATTTAGAGAACCTATGACATCTATCTTTAGTCTGTCATTCTCTTTTAGGTCATCTACAAAATCTATAGGACCACAATCTCCAGAACCTCCGCCCCCTAAAGTCTGGAAAGTACCTGCAAAAGCATTGTAGGTCATTCCCTTTAGTAAGTTTCCATTCCAAATAGGATTTCCATCTACGTCATATTCAATACACGCTTCGCCTACTTCAAATGAAGATCCTTCTTCTCTTCTGATAACAAAAAATCCAGTATCCGTAACATCTATTGCTTGTGTCTCCCCAAACTGGAGATAAGTTATCTGTATTGAAGTTCCTGTATAACCTCCCACTCTTTCAAGTTGAAAATCTTCATACTGTTTGATAGCGTTCATGAAGTTGAGCCTAACTACTGATGCAGGGTCGTTTTCTTCTATATCTACTGCTACTTGCTCATCTCCGATCCCGGGATTAACACCAACTCCGCCTACTTTTATGTAGAACACTATTTCTCTTTTTGTAAGAAATTCTTGTAATACTACGTACTTATTAGCTAGATCACTTCCTACATCTGGTACAAAAAACATCTCATCTATTACTGGAGAAGTAGCTTGATAATATGTAACCTTAGTTGGATTACCTTCAGCATCTACTTCCTGTATAAAGTGAGTATACGCATCTTTTACTATGGTATTAGTATCTACTGTCCTAAGTGCTGAATTTAACTCAGAAAAAGACGCTCTAATAGACTGAGATGACCCTAATTGAGTCATCTTCACGTTACTAAAATCTAATTCTCCATCTTTTTTATTAAAACTCATATAACCTTATTTTACCACATGTGTAATTTAGTGTCAACTTTATTATTAATTTGACGTTGTTATTGCCCTAAACTTTAATGTACCGCCAGAAGTTAAATTCGAAGCAGTATATTGTACTTGTCCTGTAGCATCTATATCAAACTCTATACCTGAGTCATCTCCAACACTTTCTACTGTTATTTCCCAAGATCCGGCTTTTTGAATCCCTTCTATATCAAACTTTTCGTAAAGACTATCTCCAGATCTATCTATTGAAACTTGAGCTTCAAATGATCGAACTACTCCGTTTGCAAAAGCAAATCCTGTAATGTCGGATAAAACTGTAGTATTATTAACTACTGTAAAAGAAGTTTCTTTAATATCTCCGCCGCTAAATCCAACATAAGCTTTCATTGCTGCCACTGAAGGAGCTTGTACTGTCTCATTTCCTGCCGTAGAGTTAACTACAGCCGCTGTTTGCGCCCCTGCTGCGTCTACATAAGCTGCATCATTTACTAGCTCTGATACGTTATCACCATTTTGTAGTGCTGATAAAGCCTTCGCTTCTACATCATCTAAGTCTACTGCTTGAGTAACTGAGATGTAATCTATCTTTTCTAATTGAGCAGGACTCGCATATTTGTTTGTCGCACTTTCTGCTAAATCATCTGTATCTTTTGTAGCTAATCTTGTGTCGAAATCTCCATCAAAATCTGCCGCATTATATTTTTCTGTGTCTAATTCATTTACTGCATCTTGTACTGTTGTAGCTGCGATATTCCCTGCAGGAGTATTCGTAACTTGTGCTGCTGTATGTTTTGCTGCTCCACCGTCTAAGTGAGCTGCTAAGTTAACTTCTACTGTATTTGTACGGTCTGCTAATTCATTTAATCCACCGTCAACATGAGTAGGAGTTACATCCCAATCTGCTGCTGTAGCCGGAGTATAAGTGATTTCTGAAGCATCATCTTTTTTAGCTATTTCATCATCAACATAAGTCTTAACTGCTTGAGAAGAAGCTAAGTTAGTATCTGATACTGCACCTGAAATATCTGTCTGTAAAACACCTGCTTTTAAGTTATCTGTCTCAAGGTTGTTTATTGTGTTGTTATCAGCGTCTATCGTCTTGTTTGCGAGTGTTTGAGTATGGTTCGTAGTAACTACTTCATGTGTAGACCCGACCTCTCCTAGAGTCATTTTAGAGGCTGTAGTGCTGTCATATCCAAGCTCTACATCTGTAGCATCTGACATCTCAACTGTAAGCCCTGCATTTGCAGCATCAGCACTAGCTTGAGTACCGCCGTTATTTATAGTTATGTTCGCATCTTCAACATTTAGTTCCGTAGTGTTTACATCTGTTTTAGATCCATTTACAGTTAAGTCACCGTCAATTACTAGGTTATTGATACCAGTAACATTATTACTGTCGTCTACGTTAATTCCTGTAGCTTCTACGTCTATTCCTGAAGTACCAACACTTTTTACAAGCTTGTTATCAGTCATTGGAGTTGCTGCGTTTATCTTACCGTCTAGTTCATCTTGAATCTTTTGAGAAGACCATAAAGATGTTGTAGTAGTCGCTGCATCATCTAGCTCTCTGTGTTGATCTAGTTCGTAGTTTAAAAGGTTATCGTGGTTTATCTGAGTCTCATCAACATCTACTGTTAATGTCTCATCTGCTCCGGGATCAGTTACAGCTACTACAACCTTGGTAGAACCTGCTTCAACTTTTTCTTCCAGAAAACCGGGATTAGAGTCATCAGTAGAAACTTTAACTCTTTTATCATCCGTTCCACCGGCAGCGTCTAAATTAATGCTAATATATGTATTTGCCACTTAGGACTCCTTTATTTTAGTGTCTTCTTCTCATTTGTATTACGACTCTATCTAAATCAATTGATCCAGTATTAACTGTTACCTTTACTCTCATGTAGTGAGATCCTGAGTCGTTTAAGTCCCATATATGAGAACCAGAAGGATCTGTAATGTTCTGTAGTGATGCCGGTATTTCTGAGTAGTTTTCTCCGTCTAAGCTTACTTCTAAAGCTAGAACCATATCTACTGATGAACCGTTACTATAATTTACTTGTATTGCGAAAGCATCTTCTTTAAAAGTTAAGTCTGATGCAATTGTTACATAATTTACGTTTACTGTGGTAGGCGATTCAATTAACTCGTCTACCAATATCATATCAAGAACGCTCATATTACTTCCCCTTCTTTACATTAGGAAGTTTCACACTTGCTAATAGATCTACGATGAAAGCCATCATCTTATATGTTTTAGATCCCATAAACTTATGTAGCTTTTTATTATCATCTTGCTCTACTGATAGTTCTACGTATCTTCCTAAGATTAAGAAAGCCGGTTTAAATACTACTCTACAGATTATTAGTACAGCTACTACGTGTTGTAGTGCCGGATAAGTCTGTAGTAAAAATGTAATTTGATCTATCATTTTTTCTCCTTAGTTGTTACATTTCCAATTCTTTCTTGACCAATAGTTTGCTGACAACTTCCCTTTGCCACCTTTAATTCCTTTTGATCTAGCGCAATAGCTTTTTTTACGCTCTGGATTATTAGTGCCATCTGGCATAGAGTTTCCAAATCTTACGATCTTTTCTTCGTCGTTTTCACAAGCTTTTACTACGTGAGTTTTCTCGCCCTTCTTTTCTCTTTTAGGTTGATTACATTTCAACCTGTCTTTGATCTTTTTAAAATAACTCATGCTACCTCTTATAATAATATGTAAATCTGTGAATTATGACTTTGGCATCTCCACCGTCCATGAATTCTTCAGGATGTTTCCTTCTAAGCCAATGCTCAAAAGTTTCAATCTTTACTGTATCTGGAGACTTTCTAATAGCCTCCGTAATGTCGCGCAATGTTTGTCTATATTGCATGTAAATTCTTCTATGCTTCTGAGGAGTCGGTACATCTGACATGAATAACCAATCAGTAGCTTTTAAAATTTGATCTCTCTCGCCTCTTATATTTTGCAGCTTAAATTGTAATCTAAGTTCAGCTTGTGCTTCGTCAATTTCTTCTAATTGCGACATCAATCTCTCTGCTTCTTCTCTGTCATCATTTGCTACGATGTTATTGTTGAAGTGAAGTAGAAGGTTCGATATCTTAAGTTCAGCAGCTACTAAGTTACGGTCCTGTAGAGCCGCTAATCGCTGCTCTAGTCCCGGTTTCTCTTGAATTTGTTGTGCTGTTAATTCTTTCATAATCACCTATATATGTAATAAAACTTATAACCTCTAGTCTTATTACCTCTTTGTATTGCGCTTGTTGCTGCACTGTATCCTATCTCTAAATCCTCTGTAGCTTTTTTCAAAGAAAGGTAGCAAATTCCGTTATTCTTACAATATACTGGTTTACTATTCTTTCTTTTAGTTATCTCAATAGATTCCTTTGACAATCCTCCAAGTCCTCTTTCTTTCATAGTCTGACGAATCTTCTGCTTTTGTATCTCAGACATCGGACCTTTCTTTTTTCTTTTAACTTGTTTGGGTCTTCCGATCTGATTACCTCCGTCTTGGATGTTATAACCGTTCGGATACTTACTTCCTAGATTTGCTATATAATGCTTTTCTAGGTAATTTAATTCACTCTGAGAATTAGCACCGTCAATTTCTTCTATAGTGAAATTATCTCTACCATACTTATCAATAGCGGAGCTTATTGCTGATACTCCGCTAACTATACTACAGTGTCTATTCCATCTTACGTTCAATTTCTGTATAGTTTGACCTATATAGATTTTACCATTTAATAAATTTGTTATCTTATATACTATCATGCTTTTTTCACTATCTTTATTTGAGTATAAACCTCTTCTGTGCTAGGATTGCCGGGAAGATTATTAGCAGCTATTCCTAGTCCGTTTGTAGCACTTATCTTTTGAGTCCAGTGTCTTATTTCGTAAGTTCTAGATTCCGTTATACTCAAACTCCCTTCTAAGAAAGATCTAGTTACAACAATATCCCCATCGAAAGAGTATTCAGATGTACCTTCTATGATGTATGAACTATTATCAACATCATATAAAAATACTTGATGTCTATCTGTACCATGAGCCGGGGCTGATGCAGATATTTCATAAATACCGGGTTGTAAAGTGATTTGGTTTGAATTAAGACTTATAAATTCAGTATTACCTTCTACTTCAGTTAACTCTCTAGTTTGTGCTGTATCAGCTAATGCTGTTCCACCTTGAGTTGTTGATGGTTTGGAGTCCTTAACGTATGCAATTCTTTCGATGGGCGTTCCTAGTAGATCTCCTACTCCGATTTTAGAGATTGTGAAATTAGTTTTAACTGTCCCATTAGCATTACCATCTCCATGAGGTCTAATTATATCACCTTTTGATAACTGACCTGCCCATGAAGCGATTTGCTCAAAAGAGTTAGAAGAAGTAGTAGCTGATGTTAGCCTATCTATTACTGTTATTGATTGTATAGATGTTGTCAACTGAGAACTATTTAAAGAAAGACCAAATCTAACAGCTCCAGATGAATATTCATCATTATATGCTATATAATAAACACCATCTTCTTCAATTGTAAAACTAGCCCCATCTGTAGCACTATCAGTATATGTAATAGCATTTCCTAAGTTAGAAACCTCTGTTGAGAAGCGGCGAATCTTATTATTAGTAGAACCATTACCATTACCAGTGTGTAGTCTTACCATGCTGTTTTCAGCGTTACGAGAATTATATGCTACGATGTGATCTGTTTTACGAAGTCTCTTAAGAGTTACGTATGATTCATCTCTGGTACTATTACCTTCAAGTCTCTGATTACTCCCACTTTCTGAATAATAAAAACTTACGGCATCTGAAACTGCTGTGAATGTCCAAATATGACCTGTAGTGTTTGCAATATTAGTACCTGCATTAGTAGTATGTTTAGAATTACCTATCTGATTAGCTTGA
>Ga0115008_10000705_pt1 | contig 25893 bp, 15 predicted proteins | sample FraStrMetagenome_FD_87164 | JGI IMG/M metagenome (GOLD analysis project Ga0115008, IMG submission 87164) | Marine eukaryotic phytoplankton communities from Arctic Ocean - Fram Strait ARC3M Metagenome | ecosystem: Environmental > Aquatic > Marine > Oceanic | place: Fram Strait | collected...
AAACGTAAGATGATTTTCAAAATCTTACGCGGCTAACAAAGATCTATTTTAGCTAAACGGTTAAGAGCGCGTAAGAAACGTAAGAAACGTAAGATTTTTTGTTTGACTGGAACGACCCTTAGGCCATTCTAGATTCACGTGCAATTGAATTGTACGAGTCCTCGGAAAGACCCCTCATGTGCATGTGCATGTGCATATTCATGTCTGTGTGTGTCGGGTAACGGGCCTCAAATGATTGTTTTTTTCTTGAGGTCCTAACTTCAATTTTTACACCTCTCTGTTCTTTCTTTCCTTCCACTTCGAATACAAACATACAAACAATACATACATGCCATCTTGTGAGCTCACATAGGGCACATACGTAGCGTAACACGTATTGATATCATCTCAATATCCTGAAAGCACATATAGTATTCAGTCAGTGTAGGTAAGAATGTGATTTGAATGTAGGGGCGGTAATCGCCATAGCTTGCTTTAATTGATGTTTGAAAATAATGATGTCAGGTTTTCATGTCTTGTTGAAAACGTGTTATATGACCGAATGAAAGAAGTATGAATATAATGTGGACTGAACGAAAATTAACCTTAGTCTTCTGGCTTCAGAGTGAGTCTCAGATGGATGAGAAAGGACATCGTAGTGCGGCTATTGCTTGGAAATATCGCGTCTATCCTCCACCCAGTTATTTTCAAAATGGAAATACGTTTGCCAATTACTTTCGAGAATCCCTGTTAAGTGATCAGGACCATGCGAAAGATTCCACTCGAGCGTTTTATAAATCTAATACGACAAAGGTTCTTGGCGAACGCGTCGAGGTTGTTTCCGTTACTAGTGACGATCCCGTTCGCGCAGCAATAGCAATGGGCAAGACAACTAACAAAACTCCCGTCAAAAAGAATGTTCGTTTGAACCGCCTCTTGCCAATTTATCGCCCTATAAATCAGACTAAAGAAAACCTTATTATTTTGACTGCAACCACAACGGATTTTCGAATGGCGAGCATGGCAAACGTCACTGAGAATGATGTAGTTCTTGAGATAGGCTCATCTTTTGGCGAGGGTACTGCAGCCATCGCCCGCTATTGCCACCGCTTGATCGGGTTCGATGTAAGTGAGGAAGCAGTCGCAGCTGCGAAGACGCGATGTGAAGCTTTTAGGGATCGGGTTGAGTTTCATATTGTCGATGTCTTCAGAGAAGAAAAGCGTGCCATATCTATACTTGAGGATGCCGACGCAAACGTTGTCTGCATAGATATTGGAGGAAATCGTGATATCTTTTCCGTCATGAGAATGATACAATGGGTTCAGAATATTGTGAAACCTTTTCTTATCATTGTGAAAAGTGAAGAAGTAAGTTAAATATACCCACTAATGAACTTTTGTCAACTTTTCAAGTTAACTTTGTCATGGCATTCGCGTTTGTTATGGAAGCTCACTTGGGATGGCACAGGTCGGTTTGAGTTTGAAAATACAAAGAAGACAGTTCTAAGTCAAAGAAATCGCAAGAAGAAGCAAAAACAAGAAAACAAAGCAAAAAGCGTGATTGAAAATGATGCAATAAATTATCATCGATCGAATCGTGTTCTGGAACTTCAACTTGAAGCAAAGGTATCTGTGCAAGGCAATGGTTTTATCGATAACGAAGTTCAGTGGTGGTCCATTCTTGTTGATAACGTGAAGTGTCCTAAGTGTAGGCATCCACTTCAAGCACCGCTTGTAACTCTTGATGGTGTAGCAGTCTGTCGATATCACAATTACCACCCGAACGGTTGCCAAAAAGCGGATAAGTGTGAGTATCGACACGATGTATGTCATATTTGTCTCCAAAAGGATCATGTCGCAAAAAATTGTGACATCCTACGCCGCGGCCTTCGAACATAATATGCTTTCGAAAACAGACCATATAAATTTTTTGGAAGAGAAATCTGAACTAGCATGAGGTAGCTTTGGCACACGAAAGAAAGTGATAAAAAACACAGTGCAAATTGGAAAGTCACCGTTTTCCAGATTTCAATTGCAGACGAAGTCCTTACAAAAACTCCATTTTCACTATTGTCGTGCAAGTTTAGTGTTCTATCAGTAGTTCTGTGTATTTTTAATGGAGGTAATATGCCTCATTAATTACGCACAAGAAAAGCCCGCCCAACCATAGATTTGTTCAGAGTTCTGATAATCCGAACTTAAGAAAGCTGAATAACAGAGTTTTAGCTTGTGAGAAAATCTGTACATACAGCCGTCCGCTGCTCCCTTCGAGCTTTTCTACGTCCATACCACCGCCATGGCCTTAGATGGCCTACAAACCAACTTCCAATCTCAATACTAATTACACAATTAATGCTTCATATGAAGTTAAAAAATATTGAGTGATAGTACGTCGTTAAGCAAGATGGTGTCCGACCAAAAGCAGCACATTGCGATCCCCCCCGACGACGTGACTTCGGACAGCAAGCAGAAGGGAATCAAACGTAAATTAGCCGTACCATCCGAAGATCCAGCCGCGCCATTGTCATCGCGAGCTCGCACGACTACCAGCAGCGAAGGAAGGCAAGTGTTTGCGGTTGCGACGAACGATACGCCTCCGCTTGTGCCAACTGTGACACAGTCACAGCATAGCAGCTCGCAAGAAACGACAGGTTCATTATCTACGAATGCCCTGTCGAGTGATTGTGAAGATCCTAAGAAAGTATCAGCGGCAGCAGCAGCGGCGGCAGCAGCGGGGTCATCATCGTCATCATCCGCCCTTCCCCCGTTAACAGCGCAGGAGAAAAAATATTACGCCAAAATTCAAAAATGTAGAAAGGCTAATGCCAACGATTCAGCCGACGTTGCGTTGTTGCGTGAAATCCTGCATCAACGACACGAACTGCAACGCCGACTCAGACTCTGCCGTGCAATTGTGCAGGCGCGTCTGAACGATGTATATAACACAACGCCTGCAGACGTGCTTTCCACGAAAGGTCGTAGTGTTGCAGGAGAGAATGAATGCGCGGCCTTTGCCAAGCGAAGCAAGGATGCCTTAGCGACGTCTGCCCCTGCCAATAGAAAGACTTCCAGCGTTTCATCTTCAATTAAGGAACCGCGAAAGCGACGCGGGCAGAGCACGAAATATACCGACAATTTTGTGACCGATATGTACGAATCTCAACACGCTTCTACAATTGCTAATAAGCATGCACAGCCCTCATCTTCATCCTCGTCGGCGGTCAACGGAGGAGGAACGCGACATCCGTTACACGCCCCGCGTCAGAAGAACGTTGCAACGAAGACCCCCCCTGCCAATATCCACAGAAACAACAGTATTGTGCACAATAAAGAAATCAGTAATAACGTCAGAAACAGCAACAATCATAGAAACAATGCTAGTGCAATATCACAATCTTCCTCAAATAATACCAACCTAACAAAATCAACAACTAAACGCCTGTCAGAAGGAAAAGTCCTACGATTGAACCATCGAGCACCGCAGGCGAGTTCTTCTATGAAATCGTCATTTTCACAGAAAAATCAACAACATCCGAAACCCCAGCACTCTACTAACTCTAACGTAAAGTCACCCGCTTCAGCCCCAACATCTAACACATCGTCCGCAGCCTCTACGACGGCCATGTACACAAAGGAATTCCTTTTATTGTGTCAGAAATACACAGCTACGTCGGTACGCCTACGACAAATACCGTCCGCCGTAAATAGCAATGATAAACTACTACATCGCCTCCCACAACGTCGAAAGACACAATGGGATTACGTATTGGCCGAAATGCGACATATGGCCACGGATTTTCATCAGGAACGAATGTGGAAGATCCATGCAGCACGAAGGACTGCGATGGAAGTTGCCGTAGTACGTCGTGATGTGAATGTGTGTTCTGACATAGATGAAATGAATGTAGATTATGAGAAAGGCAGAGGCACCATCACAATTGGTAATGGCAAGGATGATGAATCCGATGAAGGCGTTGCACGCCGTGTAGCGCACCTTGTCAACAGTATGATACGTCAATATTGGAACTCATATAGAGCACCAACGCCAATACCAGCAACACCAACACAAATACGAGCTTTTACGGAAAAAGGTGCAAATGTGGCTCCAGCCGATGCCAAGGGCGATGCTTCGCACCATGTTGCTACAAAAGAGGGTGCAGATTCAGCAATACGAATTCATGCAAAAGTATCAAATACTGTACAGGATGCACCCACCACACATGATGTATCTCCGTCCATTGAAACTCGTCCCCCATCGTCCTACAATGAAAAAGATGAAGAACTATGCAAATTGTACTCCACACTCCAACAAAAACATCTTAAATCACGCAAGGCCGAAATTACCAAGTTCCAGAATTATTTCAATCGTGCATCGGATTATTCGAAACCAGTTCCTCCATCATATATATTGAATCAATGTCGATTTCTTGATGCTTTTTTCACCAAATCTCCCTCAACAGGTGCTGGTATACTCGTGGACGACTTACGAACAGCCACGACGATGTTGTGGAGGTTTAATCCCATAGGTCCAATTTTGGTGCTGTGCGAAGCTCGAGCGTTGATGAAATGGAGGTGTATTCTGCGTCGCAAGCTGACCAGCGTGACTTTATATGAAATGGATGTGAGGCGGCAACAGCTGAGGAAGGACAAAGCAAGTTCGAAAAACATTGTTGGAGGTGTTGAAAAGGATGCCTTTGGCGAAGGAGATGTTCTGCTAATGGAATTCGACGTATTTGTCAACTATATAAATCGTGATAATTCTATTTTGTCAAGCACTCAATTTTGGTATGTTATTATTTTTATAATACAACTTCCAAAAATTTTTACTTTACGAAACTCAATATTATTTCTTCATTGTTAGCATGTCGGTAGTGGACGCGACGTTTATTGGTTCTCCTACTTCCGATTCCTTCCCTAATAGATTTTATGACATGGTTTTGTATCGAATCAAGTATGTAGAAGATAAAGTCCAACGCATACTCATTCACGATTGCGATCTGAAGGATCGTCTTGTGTGTAAGGGGTACAATGTTTCATGGTTGCGACGATGGTGCTTACCCAATTATTTCCCTAAGAAGGACGCAATAGATGAAGATCACTGCACAACTGATGGCAGTAAAGAGAAAAAATACAAACACCTGTTTGGGCTTTTTCTTGACGAACAAGACAAACCCAATTCTGATCTTAATGCCAATGCTCAAATCAATTGTAACGAACTTGTCCGTTTATTGGACCGTAGGAACAAGAGAAAGTGGGAATATATCCTCTGTCCCAGCCCTTCGAAACAGACCGAGTTTTATCGCACTGTGTGCAATTGGATTCGAGGCGCTTTAGCCTCAACTCAGTGGCTGCTCCCACGTAGTGTCGCGAGCGCGTTGCATCGATTAAGAGGGCTATGCTTTCATCACGACGCTAACGGTCTTCTTCGCGACGGCAGACATATAGAAACCGAAGTATGGTTGAAGAAGGCATTGGATGGGAGTGGCAAGTTGCAAGCTTTAATTGGATTGTTGTGTGCTTACAAGGTTTTAGAAGAGAGCGAGTGCCCACAACATGTAAGGGAAGTGTGCACGCGCGGACTGGATAATTTGTTACCGACCGCACTTGATAAGGACACCGACGAAAATGACAATAGAGGCGAAAATGACAGCTATCTTGTTATTTTACTAACGTCGTTGCCGGAATCACAACTGTTGACGCATCTCTTACTTCACAAGTTGGCCGTTCGACACGACATTATTCTTCCACAGCATTTTCCCAACAATTCGTCAACGACAAACCCAATGGAACAGAAGCAAGGTCTCCACGATCAACACGCGATGGCATGGGCGACTATTCAACAACAACTGACGGCCTTTATTTCCAATCATTGTATGTCTTCATCATCTGAAAATCCAATGCTAATTGTTCCACCAGATATGTTGGATCCGTCGCACAATGGTATTGACTTAAATACTATTTTCGATCACTGCAGTGCTTCCCAAGCCCTAGTAGTGAGTCTTGACGAAGATTGGAGTGGGAGAAACGATGATTTGTATAATCGAATTATCTCATCTTGTCCGAGCTGTAATCATATGCGCTTCATGAAATTCGTTTGTGAGGACAGTGTTGAAAGTTCCGTTATATATCGCGATGATGAAGAAAGAAAAGAGAGTGCTGGATTCGATAGTATTGGTTATCGGGTTCTAAAGCATGCTGGTAGTCCGTTGCGTGAAATGTTGCACTGTCCTGATATGCTCGTAGACATTAACACAAAGCAACCTCCTGTGTTTCTGCCTCAATTGGCTCACAGTGAAGGTGATACGAAGGCGGACTTGATTGCGCAACTTCAACATAGCTTGCAATCCAGCGAAATAAGTCGTTGTTATATTTCGCCACCGGTACAAAATGAATTTCCGAGGTCTTTGCTCAGTTGCGATCCGCGTTGGTTACTGAGTTGGAAACTTCGTAATAAGCGTAACGCCGAATTATCCGTGAATGAAAGCGAGGATGATCCAAATTTAGGAGCTTCTTTGAAGTTTTCGAGGGAACCGCATTATAAATCAAATTCTCTTAAAATTTCATTGACATATCATCCTCAACGAAGTGAAGAAGCACTGCATCTCGACTCTTCTGTAATGGAGCCTCTTATGCACTCCGGAATTTGGTCGAATGGGTGCACCTCTAGTTCTCAGGCGAGACTCAAAATGACAAGCATCGAGACTTGTCAGGAACGATATTTGTGCACAAGTGGCATAGAATTACATTCTTGGTTGATGTATTCTCCACCTACGCAACAGAGTAAGCCACTGATAGGTCAGAGTGCATCCGGTCTAGCTTTGATGAAGAAGTTGATTCCGAATATAAACCACGAAATGGCTCGTGTGGATATGATTCGGCAACAATCGGATTTGGTATGGTCCGCAGTGTTGCAACGAATTGAATCTTCGAAAAGTTGTAAGTTGATAATATTGCTCTGTAATCGCTACACTATTTTTGTGCTCATTCATCAAATTTCAATTGTAGCTCCAACAATTTCCCTGCAAGATCAATCAAGTGGAATCAGTTTGCCAATGGGTGTTCGTGTCAGACATATTGAGAATGTTGATTCCTTGAAACATTTTTGGAGAGTGAATGATTCGAAGTTGCAGCATTTTTACAGAAAATTTGGACCGAATTGGCATCTACTTGCTACGTCATTAAATGATCAAGGAATCGTTAGTGCCAGACAGTGCAAGGTTCGATATACTGCATTGTCAAAAGAGAAACCAAGGGAGAACCCCGATTTGGGAAATCCTTCAACTATATCACCTTCACCAACTACAAAGTCGCGTTTGCTTCAATTGCGGCAGTCAGCCACTCACGTCCTTCCAGCACCTACCATGCCGTCTTCAGCTACAGTTGTGGCAGCTCATAACTCACATGATCTCTCAATTCAAACAGCTGTCAATTCTTATGTTCCCGCAAATGCCACAACTGCGGAGCGAACTAGGGCCACGAACGGCGAACTTTGGCCTTTGCAACTTCTAGATTTATCTGATCGTTCGAGAACGTCTAATTCGGCGTCATGAATTCCAGAGGCATTCATCAGAAGATGCCTTTTCTCGACGTTGGTGTGAGCTATTTGAATTTTCGAGGAATAACGTGTATTTGTTTAAATGTTCCAGTCCAACGCATAATGTTAATAATTTGTAAACTAGAAAATTTTATAGATACTTGGGCACTGTTGTTACAAGGAATGGTCAAATGCCATCTTTTGGCTTGTGCAGTGAATCTGTGCCGTGAATGCAAGTTTGCGAGGAGGGCCGTGTAAGAAGTCCCATCCTAAACTTTCCCTCCTTTATCATCTTATATTAAATGTACAAACCATCATCATGTTCTACATAGCAGCACACTAGGTAGAACTTTTTCTCTAATATATTGTAATCCACAAAAATTCGAAACGAGCGAAGAAAATAAACACCGGAATACATTGAGTACAACTATAATGTGACTTTGTTTATTCCATCAAGGTGAAAGGCGATTAAGGGACTTAATTAAAGCACTGAAGTAATTTTGGCGAAATACGATAAAGCTGTCTCGGTGCCTATCACATCAATATTGAAGTAACTCGTATGAACAAGTTTCACGTTCCTATAAATTTTCCCATATAACATGACTTATCGAGCATGCTCCTCCACAGTTAAGGTTTGTATTTTGAACTGATGCATCAAATCTTAATATAAATTCTCCACCATATTTTGTAACTTTTGCGTCAGGCGGTATATCTATGGAATAGCATATTTCTTGTCCTAAATATTTCACCCCAGTGAAGGAAAGAACATCGATCTTTGAAACATGCGCACCACCAACATCAAAACTAATATCTCTATCAACTTTACATGGATTTCCTTTTCGTTTCTCGTTCACCTCGCATATAGTCAACGACTTAAACCATCTCGATGCGGCATCACCTTCTAGGGGCAATCCAGAGAGTGATTTCTCAACATTCTGCCAGGGTATTTTCATTGTTAAAGGACCTGAAGAAGCCAACCCATACAACGATTTTTTCATATCTATGTATCCGAGACCTCCGCACTTGTCAACTTTTATTTTTGTATTTCGTTCCAATAAACCTACGTCGAGTACCCATCCCTTCTCAAAGAGATTTTCCGTTCGGTCGTACAAAATATCTTTATGTTCCACCATCCCTGAAAGAACAATGTCTTTGAGATCACCGCTTAGTATTGGATCATATGATGTTCTACAACTTATGGTATTCATTTTCCACGTTTCATTCGTTAGCGGTGAACCCGAGGACTTCACACCGAAACGCAAAGAACTACCAGACGTTGATGAGTCGAACTTGCTCACGGGATCAGGAAGGTTACGACCCCTTGGTATAGGAGGCAGTGATGTTGTTCGCAGATGTTCTCTTCCCTGCTTATCTTTTCCAACGTCTACTGCGATTTCGATCGCAGCGATTAAATGCATTGACAAGAGCCACCCAATCAATTCGTGAGATTGTAGCTTCAGATGCCATGAATTCTTTCCAGGACAGCCATCTTTTCCGCCCCATTCGTTCCACCTGTTAAATCCATTTAGATTTTTAAATGATTCTTTCACACCATTTTTATCAACAAACGATTTCACAGCAGTTTCATAGTCTATTACTAACGAATCTATGTTGGCACCATTATCTGCATAGCTTTTCAAAATGTCAAAACGTTCATTTCGTCGACCTTTTAGGTTGTCCATTAGCAAAAATTTTGGTGAGTGTCGCATAGACATAGCATGTCGAACGTAACTTTCAAGCCCATCTGCGTCTCTCCCTTCGTTGAGACCAAATTCCCAGCTAACGACATCAGCATCATCTCCAAGAAGATTGCTCATACACCAGCCGTACGGAAAAGATGGTGTTCCACCTATAGCAGCATTTCTCACAATAAAATCCATTTTCAATCCTCTTTGCATCAAATCTTTCAAAATATTTTCCATGACGAAAGGATATGATTGTTGAAAGAAGTTTCCTCTTCCCACTGTGATAGAATATCCACCAAAAGCCATAACAAATGACCGATTCTCTTCCTTTGCTCGGATTAATCGATCAGCTGTTCGTGCGACATCAAGCGGAACGTCATACTTAATAGATGGGAGACGAATCTTGCGACTTTCCGGATGCCTCACGCCACGATTCAGCATCTCATTCGCCTCACCTTTCCCGCCATATCGTTTATAAAATTCCTCACGCAAACTCTGTATTTCTTTGGTCGCAAAAACCTCGTCTACTACAAATTTGTCATTAGCAACAGCAACACCATGAACATTAGAACGAATGCTTCCTGGTCCATACAAATTCTTTACATTATTTCCTCGAAAGATCGAATAAGAAAAGGCAACGAACATTATCACCAAGACGCCGACGGCGAATTTGATAAGGCTGATAATTGAAAGCGAAATAAAGCTTGTTCCGGTATCACGAGTTCCCCGACGTCTCCCAATCATATTTCTCTTTACTTTTATTGTCAAGTTCAATTCATTTAAGGTATTTATACTGCTCTATCGGTGGACGTGTTCAATGTACTGATTATGTTTTCTTTCTCTTGATTTGGATTTGAGGGAGGATAAGTTTTTCTGGATTTACGCGTGTCCTGTCGTAGAAATTTCCGCGACAAAATTTCCCAAAAATAGGTAGAAGATGTATTAGGGGTAGTCAATTTTGATTTTGGAATCCGGGACGGCACGAGATGGATTTGGCCGGGAAATACCGTCCCGTCCCGTCTCGGAGCGCGGCCGGCGGCGTATTCGTATTGACGCAAAATAATATAAACTTTGAAAAGTTTCCGAATGCTTCGCATATGAAACACACAAAAAATTAGATAAGAGATGTCACATGTCTTCATGTCTTATCTTATTTTGGATAGTTCGAGAGGTCATCAAAAATCAAAAACGATGAAGAGGATGAGATAACTACAAAGTAATTTATACCTGGTACAAGAGTAGAAGTTAATAAAATAAAAGCATACAGTGTTTAAAAAAAACGCACGAATGAACACAAAATTTGTCTTGAATGGATGATCTCGAATTTTTCTTTTGCAAGTCATTGTATTTGAGGGTAAAGGTTTTATTTTTGTGAACAGACATTATGAGGTATGTACGAAAATTGTTTATGATGCATATTAGGTGTTTTGTGAGATACGCACTGCTCAGCAAATTGGGTATCACGTCTGTTGCGTTTTGTTTCTTCCAAGTATCAAATTTTACCTAAATAATTACTTTCTGGATTGATAAGTGGAGATGGCGAAACTGAGCTAACGGCCATAGTCGAAATGTGCTATGACTGTTTTAATATAATAATTACGGAACTTGCTTCCTCGAAGTTGTCTGGAGAATTTTGCGAACGTATGAGTGTAAATCGCAATAATTTGAAATCTTTAGTAAAGAATTCAAAGTGTCCGATGTTCATTACATGGAATAAGTTGGCAAAAACTAACAGGAATAATGACGATTACAATTTACGGGGATGTATCGGAATTCTTTCCCCTCAACCGGTTATGAAGGCTATGTCAGAATTGACAATCAGTGCTGCATTTCATGATCGAAGATTTCAACCAATTCAGTTGAAGGAGGTAAATTTATTGAGTGTAGGAGTATCACTATTAGTGCAGTACGAGACATGTGAAGACTGCTTCGATTGGACCGTCGGAGTTCATGGAATAATGATCAATTTTCAAGGTCATTATAGTGCTACATATCTGCCGGAGGTAGCAAAAGAGCAATATTGGACTCGAAAGGAAGCTGTTGACTCGCTCATTCGTAAGGCTGGTTACAATGGACAAATAGATAAGAGCTTGTATGCAGGAATAAGTTGCACACGTTATCAGAGTTCAAAAGTATCAGTAACGTACGATGAATACGTCTCATCACATCACAAAGGCTCAGACCCCTTGCATGAAATCTCAAAAAGCAAGAAAGGTGAAAAGAAAGTTTTTGGTTTGTTTTGAGAATGATTATCGTATTACAATACTTTTCTCGCAGTAAATACTTTAAGTGTATCTTTTAGCCGTAGATGTAGTAGCCAAGGAATAGATTGAATGTTCGAATTCCTTGTTCATTTCTCTCAAGTGACCAAACACCAACGAATCGATTCCGTTTCCCCCATAAAACATGTAATCATTGACGAGATGATAAGAATTATCGCCAGCTGTAAAGTGACATCCAGCTTCTAAGCTCAATTTATGTAAAGAGCTTCAATTTTTGCAATTCTCTTTTCCACCTCACCCTCGTGGGATTGCGATGACTACATTTGATCGTGCGATTATCTACTCTCATCGTTCCATCTCGAATATTCTTTTTATGCCACAGTCTCCCTCGCTCTGATATGATGCCCTCGATTGATTATTTATTTCAATGAATACTGATCACATCGCTTAAGAGTACCCGCTGGATCAATGCCATGAAATTTTTTTATGGTTCACAAATAACCCAAATGTTAGCTTTCTTGATCATATTAATTATAAGTGCATAGATTGATAATCTTTGTTGATTAGTGTCGTTGCGTTTGGACCGCGATACCGAAGGCATCAATTGTTGTCAAATGCTGGCAATTTTTTTTCGGTAAAGTCGATCGACAAACGGTTTTTTGTTTTCTGGGCGTTCTCTTGCATGGATAAGGTACATCTTGTTATGTCAGAACATCAATCATAACTATAAAGCGGTATTATTAATAGACTTGAAATAGGTCATCAACGACGAGAAGTAGCTAGCCTTTCACTCTAGATTAAATGAATTAGTACAATAAAAACGTATCTTCAGAATAAATTCTGTCTGAAACAAAGAAAGTAGCTAAGTTATATCGGTGCCAATGGTGATTGTTTTAAGGTATTTAATGATGTGTACAAGTTATGAAAGAGTTGGAGGCTTTGGCGTTGGGAGACCCGAGATGTTATCATACTTCTCTTGATCGTATTTTCGTTTAACGGCTATGAGTTGCCTATTCGACATTGTGACGGGTTCTTCGTCTATCTTCTTACACATCCATTCCATGCATGTGCTTAAATGCTCGGCGGAAAATCCTGTATACTCCTTCAAGATTTGCGGATAACCTGGAGGATCATGTTTCATGGAATACCCATAACCACGTTCCTTTCTTCTTACATCAAAACTGTTTACAGCAATGAGTACAGCAGCTGCACTGAGCATGCTCGGTCGATATTGCAACATGTCATGTTCTTGAAGAACACGCTCAAGATAATAGTTTGCAGCCGTACTCTCCAAGCGAGAAGCTTTGCAAAGGCTCAGGAAACGATGCAAAAACGGATAAGCCGTCGGCACAGAAATTTTCCACTCCAATTTATTGAGAATATTTTGTTCCATCTCCAAAACCTCATCACGATCATACGCCTGATCCGTTATATAAACACAATCTCGTACCTCCGGCGGATAAATCTCCTCATATTTGCAAGCAAGTAGCAATGACGTGACACCCACGAGCTGAAGCTTTGACCTGCGAATATTGTGAACTTTTTCACAATACCGATCAATCATATTGACGCATAAATACAAAGTTTCCGGTACCAGTCGAAACTTCATATGCACTTCCACGAGCCAGTCGACAAGAATATTTCTCATTTTCGAGTTAATATCCATCTGTTCTTCCATGTAAATCTTTGGCCTCGTGATTCCCTCCTCGTAATAATAATTCTGAAATAAGTCGGTCATATAAGGAATAGAAAGGAGAGGATCGGAAGATTTCTCTTCATCGAAGGATGCCACGCCAACCGTAAAGCTATGCCCCTTATCGTATCCTTCTCGTACAAGTCGATGACGTAGTTGAACCAATAAATTGGGGTCATCCGGCTGATCCTTTAGCATATCCTGTTGTCTTCGGTTAAACGCCGTAGTAGGGCTGTCACCCCCGACGAATACGCTTCCCCGTGGCGACTTCCGACTATCATAGGAATCACCACTCAGACGTAAGGAACGGCGTCGCGGACCGGTGTGTGGTTTCTTCCGTTTATTCATATTTTTATCTGCGACTTTCGTATTAGCATTAGCACTAGGTTTGTCATTTTCTTTTGACGAAGAAGATTTCTTGCTGGTCTTTTTCAGTACCGCCGCGACTTTCTTTACAGCATCCTTAGCCGCGATGGAAGCCTTGTAGGTACGGGTGGTCCTCTTCGCAACGACGGCTTTATTGGTGTTGGCATTCTTCTTTTGTACATCGATTTTGGATTTGTTGGATAAATCGTGAAGAGCCTTACGCGACTTGGTCTCCATTTTGTTTGGATCATGGTTGGCAGCTGCACGATGTTCGTCATCCCGGTAAATGCCGTCGTTCGATAATCGTTGGGATCGTGTCAACGGCATGATTATTTATATTCAAGTAAAATAAATTCGCGATCACACTGTAGTATAGCATTGCATTGCATCGTGTTAGTTCGTTGGTGAGGAATTCAAAAAAGTCATAATAATAATAACAACAACAACAACAACGAAAAGAAGAGACATGTACATGGAGGTCAAGGAACGAACAGTGAGTACAGAGACGATGCTATGAATTCTTCTTTCCTCTATAAATCTCAGCCATACATGCCTCCATCCATCGAATTCATAAGGCCTGGATGAGCGAAGAGTATGAATGCAAACATCCTCCTTCCAACGAGAAGTTACAGCATTCTGTCTCTCTGTCTCTCTCTCTCTAGCGCTCTTTTTGAAATGTATGGGATAGAAATATCTCTCAAACAGTCCATTCACCTGCGACGATGATTTACCCAAGGTCGCATTCGTTTCATCACAATAAGAATTATCATCACGTACCTCTATAGTTCCTCCTCACAGAATAACAATATAATTCACAGGATACGAATGTGAGTGAGTGACTGACTGACAGAGTGGGTATTTGGTTTGTGTTAGAGGACGATCTCGATGTTGAGAGAGAGCGAGGGAGAGGTGTTTGTTTTTTATTTGATTTGTCAATGTCTCTCGGCCGTTGCTCGTGTTGTATTGATGCGTTTCTATTTCCGGTCGTTTTTGTTTGGATTATACGAGGATGCTCGTTATGTTGTGAAATCCCTATATGATGCCGTTGTTTGAATAAGCTAACTCATTCTTTTACTTATAGTCATGTTGGAGTTTTTAGCTGAGCTGTGTAGGCGCGTACTAGTTTAGCTTGGACTTCTGTTTGCTTATCGTCGAAAGTTCGTACTCTGAATTTTGAATATGAAAAGAGTGAAAAGTTCAAAAAATAAGTGGAGGTTGGAAAGACAACCACGACCTGAATTTTTGAAGAAATGGTATTTTATATAAATTATATTCATGTATAATTATATATATTCAACTATACTTATTTTTGTTAACACATCTACTCTTGATATTATATATGATGTATTTGAAAGGATACGTTCGAATGTATCAGAATTTAGAGGTACTTATGGATCTGTACATTTCATGTATTTAATATTATTAATTTTAACAGTGTACATAGCTGTAATGATTTCATAGATTAGTTTACATGGATGGTGTAGGATACTTCATCCATCAGAGCCGAATACAGAATAGCTCGACGCGTCTTTACTCTATAATTAGAAGTCTTGTAACATTTTTTCCTGAAAAGTTTTATCCTGTATTCATTTCAAAATTTTTTACCTGAAGAGAATTGTTAAAAAACAGACATTAGTTTACTCGGTCGAGGCGCACAGCGTGCGATCTTTAACCTGACTGAAGCTACTCCTTATATCAAGTAACCTATCATTCAAACACATTATCTAGAGAGAGAGTCTTGATTATAAATAAAAATCTTATTTTACAACTCTTCCACATGACCTACTTTTGTCTCTTGCTTAGTACCTTCTATTGAGTTTTCGAAACTATCCTCGCCTTCGACAAGCCAATCGAGTAACCCTCCCGGAGTTAAGCCTGTTGGTGTATTACAATTATTCGCACTCAGCCAAGAACCATGGTTGAAACTAGAATGTCTCGAATTCAACAGAGATGACTGAAGAGACGCAATTCCAACAGAATTTGGAGAATAGCAATGTCGCGCATTTTGGTTTTGAAGGAGAGAGGATCGTTTTGTGTCCACAAAAGGTGGTTGAAGCGTTGCGGGTATTCTACCTGTAAAAAGCTCATGACTTGCACTGCTACAATGTACGCTAGATACGTCCATATTTCTGGTAAAGGCTTTTTTATTTGGTCCCATGATATTATATTCTGAAGATGATCTTCTCTTCAGCACATTCAAACTGCTTCCGTTATCATGCGTCGCACCTAATTTTGCCTAAGTTAAATAACGTGAGAAAAAGGTAGATCCCGATTACTATGATATGACAAGCACTCACCGATAGCTGATAGAGTTCACAAATAGCTCCTGGATCTGGATCTTTTACAACAGTAGTTTTTGGTAATTTTCTGTACTCATTATTTCTTGACTCGTTAAGCCAACGTTGTCTTGCTTTCGAATGAAATCTATTCTTCACATTATTCTCAGTTCGACCTGGAAGTAATTTGGAGATCTCTGACCACCTGTTTCCAAATACAAGCTGCGATCTAAACAGCATATCATCCTCCTCACTTGACCATGAAGTTTTCTTTATGTCAGGGTTTACGTGATTATTCCATCTTTCACGACATTGCTTTCCTATTCGTCCATGAAGATTCTTTGCGACTTCACACCATTTTATTCTTGGTGCGTTTCTATACGTCCTCACCGCATCAAGCAGAATTGCATCTTCAACCTCAGTCCAGGATCCCTTCTGAATTCCAGGCTTCAGAACTTTGTTGTAACGATGAAGGCATTGAACTTTATCACGAATGCCTCCTAATTCTTGTGCTATTAATTTCCAATTTTTCGGGCCATATTTCCCGACCAACCGAAGCAAAGTCAGGTCCTCTTCTTGCGACCACTTTCCTCCTACAGGTGAACGTCTAGGTTTTCTTGTCTTCAAAGAATTTTTCATTCTCTCATCAAAGTTAACGATTTCAAGAACTGATTCAGCTGAGCGTAATATTCGAGATTGTTTAAAAGTACATTCATTAGAAAATGTTGAACCGTCGGACTGCCTTTGCTCTATTTGCCCAAAATCAATAGGCTGGGCACAAATTGGCGTAACTTCACGACACTCTGACTGATGAATAGTTGTTAACTTTTTGTACGACTCAACTTCAGAGTCTGCACCTTTAAACAAAATCACGAAGGAACTCAGCAACGTAATGCAAATCATCTCTCTGAAAACTTCTAAAGTACTTTTACTTACAACAAAATTCACGTAAATCTGTTGGAATTTGATCAAGTGCAATAATATGCTGATCATTCGATTTACTTGAAGTTGGAGTTAATTCTCGCTTTTTCATCGGTGAATTGTTCTGAAACATTCTACTACAGCTCGTACTTGTCGCTACTTATTCAATAGCCCGACCTCTTCTAAGTAAATGTGCTCACGCAATTTCACTTTGAATTCAAAATTTCTGTGAATTTTTGAAACAGATAGAAAATCCAAATGATATGGAAGTTGTAATTTCAAAAGAAATGTGAAGATTAAAGTAAGAGCTGTCAAAAGTCAAAAGCCTTTGCCCTATGCTTTCGCGAAGCTTAAGATTTATCAGTTCCTTTGACATATGAATAAAGAAATAATCACAACATCGAAGCATCAAGACTACATTTGTCACCACATTTCAAAAAATTTCATGTCCTTGTAATGACTTTGTGTCATCACCTGGCACGAGGCTTCTTATCATCAATACTTGCGCTCGAGCTTCTATCACTATCATCATCGCTGCTGCTGCTTGAACTGCTCATAACCTGAACATGAAATTGTTCTTCACCTCTTTTTGGCTTCTTGCAATCTACATCATCGCTGTTGCTGTCGCTGTCAATTCTTATAATACCCGACTTTGACTTTTGGCGAAAAATAATTCTATCTTCGAGACTACTATCATCTTTCTCACTTTCTGATGAAGATTTTGCTGCATTCATTAGGTAATCACGTTTTTGCATCGCATTCATTCCTTCCATCTTCTTCAAATGTTCATCCTGCGAACTATGAACATCCTTTACCTTTACCTTATTCTTTGACTTCTTCTTCTTCTTGGATTGCTCCTGTTTCTCTATCAATTCCGTGTGACACCGTTCTAGGTGAGCACCGAGACGACTTGGATCTTTCCTCGCCACTAGCTTCACATCATCGGCATTCACAGTTTTTGACTTGCGATGCTGACTAAACATGACGAGGTCGTTCGCAAGACACGTAGTGGCGTAATGATAGGTAAACTCGGTCAACGCATTGACTGCGTCTTTACTCATGACAACATTTTTCTTGTCCTCCTCTATTCTCCTTCCACATATTTTGTGTACATGATATTGTAACGCCTTCACAATATCTGCAGATGAATCCTCAGATTCTGATGCGAATTTGCCCTTCTTGTAGGGATTACTTGTCATGAGTTGCAGTCGTTTGTATATATATATATATATATACTGATAGGAGAAAAATTTTATCGAAGTATAGGAGGTATCATGTATCCTGCATGTACTTTGCTGTTATGAATGATTCACTCTCTCTCTATTTATATCTACTCTATTTACCGAAAAGTGTGATTTGTTATTTGATGTCGGGAATGCAGTAGGCACTCTACCAGTATCTGTGTGATCGAAGGGGGCGGACGAAAATTATGGAGATGGAGACGCAAAATTCGCAAGTCGTTCTGCTTGAACTTCGATCAGAACTTCACTGACATGTTCGAACGTCATGGCACTTTTTGGATATGGATATGGGTATGATTTTTTTACCGTCGTGCATCCATTGGTTTTCCCTTTTTCACTTGCGACGAGTAACAAGCCGACGAAGAGGCAATCGATAAACAACAACTAAAGGGAAAGATGAAGTTTAACACCGTTGTCGTGACTGTTTTCTTTACCGGATTCTTCAGGGTAGTCAACGCTTTCTCGCAGCCGAAAGTTTCAGATCTTCTTGGAAAGCATCAGGGGACTATTGACGAGCTCAAGAAATCTTGTGATTTAGACGATGATTTGACTTTGCTGCGATACTGCGTAGAGTATGACGATGACGTTGCGCTCATTTCTGAAAAGATCGCAAACAATTTACAGTGGCGAGAGAACAACAAATCCATTTGCGAGGCTGCGAAGAAGGCTGTGGAAGAGGCCCAAGCCGGCGAAAAATGGGACAACGGACCAGTTCGCGATGCAGCCCCGTATTCTTCTATTATCAATCAGTATATCACCCCTTCACAAGTTCTGACAACTACAAGTAATAAAGGTGATTTTTTATATTGCATTAGAGCAGCAAAGATAAACGACAAGGAACTCATGTCGAAAGGTGAGTTTGGATTTATTTAAATCTATAGAAATCATCTACAACATGATATTCACGTAAAAATGATTACTTTTCAGTTTCCGTTGAGCAAATGACTGAGTTCTTCATTTATTGCAAAGAAGTCTTAAATATCGTTTCATTAGAAAGAAGTCGTTCAACGGACAACTTTATTAGGGTAATAACAGCAAATGATTTGAAAGGAATAAGTCTTACAGGAGATGCTACGTTCAGAAAAGCTCTAAGTGCAAGTAGCAAACAAGCTACAGAACTGGTGAGTGTCTCTACTTTTACGCGACATAATCGAAGAGCCCTATCTTAACATGAAAATGATTTGTGTAGTACCCTGCATTATCTGGCCCGACTCTCCTACTAAACCTCCCCACTTTACTGGGGGCGATAGCGAAATTGTTTACTCCTTTATTTCCAAAAAAGGTGCAGGAAAAGCTTCGCTTCGAACAAGGACCTTTGAGTGAGGTTGAAGATCTTTCAAGTTTGTCTTCGTCAGGTAAGGGTATAGTCTGAAGCAACGATATTTTCATCTGACTTTAATGACAATTTAATTGTTACTTCTTTATTGTTCTATATTTCCAGGATCTGAGAGAGACTCTTTCCTATCAGGTAAGCTTGTGGATTATATAATAATATATTGAATCGAGCTCAGAGCTCAACTAACAATCTTCTTAAATAATAGAAATTGACACTCTTGTTTATTCTAATTGAATTAACTTCAATCAATGATGAAATACGAAAATAAAAGTAAACATTTTTATATTAGAGTGCGAAAATAAATAATAAAGGTTGTTTTCTCCTAACTGTAACTTGCTTATTATCAAAATCCTGCTTCGTCTAAAATTGGTGTGCTTACTTCAAAGCTTGTATACTTAGTGCATGGATAATATAAAAATGAAGTCGAGAATATAGAGAGTTTGTGTGGATTGATCTAAGGAGGAGGGAAAATTCGAATCCTTACTAAACGAGACGAGCAGGCTTCGCAGTGAAACTTTAAAGGAAGCTCTGATATACGTTGATCGTGGTGGCGACTGGAAATTAGACTCAGTTACGTAGTATCGAGCTTCCGCACAATTCATTAGTAACTTTATAGGCGTAAACCCTGGCATAAATTTATCATGAATAAAATATTAAATTGCATTCTGTGCTGTCAATAATTGTCAATCTAGCAATTGATGATTGTAATATTCAAGAGTTGGTGATTGGCAAATTCAATCAAATCCTTCAGTATTATGTGGTAAATGCGAAAACATCTAAATGATATGCTACGCACTGTCTATTTATGACAACCGTAAAATGGTGTCATACGAATGGTAAGTCATTCTTATACTTTTCGGTGTATTGGATGGATACCAGCTACCACGATTGATCTTACCTTCTCTCGTTATCACATCGACACAGTAATCTAGTTGAAGATTCAATTCTCGAGATTGTTGAAGAAGATGCTTCTTAGTCACAGGCTCCAGGAAAACTAGGTGTGTATACAACATATGAGAAGAAGGCTTGGTCTCCTACGTAAACAGTATACATCCAAAAATATGTAAGTTTAAAAGGGGTAAATATCAAAAATGTTAGATCTAGCGTTTTATTGATTGATACTTGAACTGTTCAGGTAGGCAATGACTTTCTGATCACCAGCTAATTTCCAACCCTCCAATTCAGCTACGACGGCTCCCTTACTTCTGTGCTCCAAAATTTTTCCGTCAAGACCAAAGATTGTACCCACTGAATCATTAATCTTTGTATAACTATCACGGTTCAAATACGCCATGACTTTTTGTCCCCCAGCAAGAGTCCAACCCTGGATTTCTGCTGCAATTGCACCTTCCTGTCGCTTCTCATTTATTTTTCCTCGAAGGCCGTAAACTGTCCCTACGTCATCTACCTTCGCATACTTTTTGTAGCTGGCACGATTTAAATAGGCCATCACTTTCTGACCTCCAGCCAGAGTCCAACCTTGGATTTCAACTGCGACCGCCTCATCTATACATTCACGCTTTTCAGTAACTCTACCGTCCAAACCAAAAATAGTCTCTACATTCTCTCCTAGAGATATTCCCATACGATCTTTTATGATATCTAGAATAGAATTTGTGCAGAATTCTTGGTTGAGTGTGTAAAAGTGCAAACCAGCTCCAGTGGACTCTTCATTAAGAAGTTCCGTCACCATTTCTACACCGAAATCAATTCCGAGTTGCTTTACAGCTTCCGCGTCGTCTTTCACTAAGTCTATCCTTGCTGCAAGATCGTCAGGCACACGCGTCTTACAAAAGTCTGTCATTCTCACAAATCCTCCATATGAACTGATGCACATGATTCCAGGAACAATTGGACAATTGATACCGTAGGATCGGCAGTCAGACACGAATTGCTTGAAGACGGATGCATCAAAAAACATCTGAGTGATAATGTAATCGGCGCCGGCATCAATCTTTGACTTTAAGTACGCCATTTCTTTCTTGTAATCGTCATCCTTACATACAAAATATTCACCTACCATTGCATCAAGTTAAATAAAAAGCGAGATGGTGAGGAAAAATAGAAAAAACATTTCGAATCAACCTTCGCCCCACTCACCTTTTTGGTTTTTGCTCAAACGTAACTTCTCAGTAGCTGTAAGTCCATTATCGATATCGAAATCATCGTCTAACTTTACAATTGCGTTAGGGTGACCTTCTGGGTAGCCACTAACAGAGATACAGAATTCATCATTGTAATGTTCACGAATGAGCTTGACCAAGTCTAACGCACAAGTAAGTCCACCATCACTCGCAGTCCACTCTTCCTGACCTTTCGGTGGATCACCCCTCAACGCCACAATGTTACGAATACCGCCATCGTAAGCCGTTTTCAACCCTTCAAGGATACTTTCGAGCGAAGCATTTGTACACGTAAGATGCATATTAGACACATGACCCATCTTGTGCGCCGCCAATGCGATATCGAGCGTAGTATCAGAGGTGCTACCACCTGCGCCCCATGTAAAATCGGAAAACAAAGGCTGCACATTGTCCTTAAAACGTTGCAATCGGGCCTTTAAGTTCGTCACTCCAGCAGGCGTCTTTGGCGGAAAAAATTCAAGAGAGGTGAATGGACGATTGGTATGACTAAGAAGCAAACCCACAATTTTGGGATCGACGCGTACTGTGTCTGTCGTCATTTCTTTCTCGGAAGTTAAGATGGATGGTTCTTCTCTTGGCGACATTTTCCAGTCACTTTTTAAATTTGTAAGATAGTAATGGGAAAACTATTTTGTAGTCCACGCGTGTCTTTGGCGGAACGTGCAAGGTACAATTGTAATCTGCTTGCAGTACAACAGTACAACTTTGGCGGAACGTGCTGGGGAAAGATTCTCGAAGTTGTTGTTTGAACGTGTGCATGTGCATGAAAAACTTCCACGTGGTGCTGTGCTACCCATAGATCACGACTGATGCGAAGGTTTAGGAAATGGGAAGTGCCGCTATCAATTCTGAAAGTTTCCACAGTCCATGAAGGAAAGCGAATTTAACGGAATTCGAAAACTAACCTTCTTTTCATCTTTTTCTTGACAACACTCTTCCTTTATACCCTGTTTCTACAAAAGAGAATTGTGTACGATTGCTTGAAAGAAGTCTATTGAGGCTGGTTAGATGGCGTGCATGATGTGTCTTGTACGCTGCGTGGAAGTGTCTTGACAGAGAACAAATGTCGTTCCAGTCCTCCATCAACGAAATACTTGCTTCTCTTAAACACCTTATCAATGCCAATTGATGCCGGCAAATCATAAGATTTTGCTAGCGATAAAGACAATCAGAGCAAGTATGATCAAAAATGTACATTATGTAAGTTAACATTTCGCTCCAATCCTGTTCTAAACTGACTTGTGGCGGATTTCTAGAAACTAGCCCTACTCACGCGTATTAATAGAGTTTCGTTCCGTCTAGCTAATGTTCTTTCAGCAGTATCCAATCCTTGATTTTACGTAATACCTATAAACATTCCGTCGAACTGTGCCAAGAGTGTAAGTGACACACGACATTTGAAACACACATTCTACTAATAATATTACTGCATTTTAACACCACCTTATGTTCTGCAGGGAATAATCGAGAAACGTCACGCCTGCTGACAAATGGTAACAGCAATGCCTCCTCATTCCTATCCTGTCCATAAAATTGTCAATTTTTTTGTTATTTATGAAAGTAAGTGATACAATTCTGAAGCATATGCCTTTTGCTAGTTTTCAACATTAACAAAACCACACCTCTACGTTTCGCTTACAGCTAGTGAAGAAATTAACTGCTTACAAAATCTCGCGATTAATAGAAAAAACGGTGCCATTTCACGCAGGAACTGATAATTACGTTGAAAGAGAAATGTTCGGTGTTCAATGCAGCACTGATTGAAGTACAAAGACTCAACTATCGTTTGCAAACATAGCTTTCTCTCGGTCTTTTCTTTCTCGTAATACATAACTACGAAGGTCTCTACTTTGTTCAGCTGTCAGGGCAGGTGCCCTTTCTTTTCGATCCTTCGCTGCCCATTTCGCGAATTGCCGCGAATCGTGCAAATGGGCAGCGGCTTCTGCATCGTTTTTCTTAATTGCGTCAACAATAAGTTCTCTAGTAAACTTATAATATACAGCCTAGTCAAAGGATCAAAAGGATTTAAGTTCAAAATCTTAGTTACAAAGAAATTACCTGACACACCAAAAAAGTGTATTTTCTAATGTATTTGTTGAAATGGAAAAGAAACATACCTTCACCCCTGTTCCAGCGACCACTATACCAGCAGCAATCTTCCAAAGCCGTATCTGCTCGGCTGTCAACGGTCTCATAACAATATTTTTATGTCCACATTCACTATTAACAGGACAATGATTGGGGATAAGAATTTGAGAAAAGAATTCTGCTATGGATGTGTTTGATTTCGTATTTTCGAAAATTACACTTGAACACGTTGAAAGTATTGCTGAGTTGGTTTCACGTGCTTATTTAACGTTATTGGGCTAAAGTTTTGATTTTCATCTCACCGCTCTCGTAAAAACTTGAAACTTTTTAATTTTCACATTCCACTGGATTCTTGCAACAGGCAACAGCGCGCTACCCGTCATTCCTCAAAAGCCATTCAGCATCAGTAGAAATGTAGATAAAGTACATTTTTCGTTTGGTAGGTAAAGAACACCATGTAAATACTAATCGGTTAATATCGCTCTCTTGGGGTGTCTAACCGAAACAAAATTGCCCGACCGCTCCTCTGTCCTCGTGGACAAGACGGCCTATTATGACGTGACCTCGATTCTTCGAAAACTTTATTAGAATTGCACGTATTGGGATACTATCGTGCAATATACACGGCCCTTATTTATCAATGCATAACCTTTTCTGTATCTTCACTCATGCTCACCAAGAAAACAATTCACAAGTTAAGTTTCCATTGAGTGACTGGTACGACTATGCTTCAGAAATCATTTACTTTGACAAAACCTACTGCATACAATTTAAGCGCACACATGATAGGATGAGCGACTCCTCTGAGTGGTTTTGATGCACAGGGTCTGGAATGAGATCAAGAGTAGTGTGAAATGTCGTCTTTGACCTTCGTAAGGTGTACTTTATTATTTACCGTCCTCCTATCTTTGCAAGGATTTTTTTGTATCCAAAGTTGAATAGGTCGTGCTTTTGAGACTCGTATTTGAAATGCTTAAAGCCAAAAAATCCTAAATTTATCTCTAAATTTTTCCAAACTATACGACATGACTCTAGTTAAATAGTTATTTACATTATCGTTCGCCCATCATCTCCGTTTGTAAATGCATGCTTTCGCAGTAAATGTCACTGTAGCATCTGGCACAATGCTTATCTTTCTAAATTCCATGAGGAAAAATAACTTATTGCTTTTGTTATCGAAGGCCTTCAACTCGAATCCTAGCTTGCCCAGTACTGTTTTGAATTCTTCCAATAGCGAGGTATTATTGTCACTCTTTCTTCCATCTTCTTTAGACTCGAATCGACTCCGCACCTCTGCAATTTTGAGTATTCCATCCTTTCGCAAAACTCGATGAGCTTCGCGAATGAAGTCCGCTATGTTTGTCCCCATCAAAGCTAAGCAGAATATTGCCACATGCGCACTATCACTATCGAGCGGCACGTTGGCCATATCACAAGGTGTAACTAGGTGACTATTCTCATTTGACGGTGCAACGAAATCAAATGAATGAACTTCAAATTTTGTTCTGTTTTCGTCATTGTGGCTGATTAATTCTTTGGCCAAGTTCGCATCGCCACATCCAAAATCAGCCACAATTACTTGTCGTTTTCTTGATTTTTGGAAACGCAAAAGCCATTTGCTAATGACATCCACTGGGTTAACTGGCCAAGATTGAATTTGGTTTCGAAATCCTTCATGGTATTGCTCGAACAAATCAGGTTCAGATGAAAATTTTTCTAAAGCTGTTTTACTGTCGGTGGTATATAGAAGCTCATTTAACTCGCGAAATCGACTACCGCTTAGACGACTCTTGAACGACTCAATGAGTGTATTCTTTGAATTCTCATTTAGGGGCGATTTTTTATTCTTTAATTTCTTTTTCGAGATATCCAATTTTTTTACACGTTCAGGATGACTTGGTCTTTTGTCAGGCTCGCCTGTCTGCTTCAGCTTTTCATCACTGATTCCACCTGCTGCTTTCCACTTTTCCCGAGCAAGAATCTTCCTCATACGTTTCTTCTTGCTTTTGCTCCATCCCTCACTGTTATCAAGTACATTCTTTATTGGTTCCTTGGTAACCTTTTTAGTAGATTCAAGGACTTTCTTTTTCCCTACCATTGCGTATATAGTGTTCAAGGCGAGAGGTTTTTGAGCTGTTCTCTTTTCCTACTTTACTTTTTCACAGAAGATTTCTTGAAGCTGGATGAATGGCGAGGAAGTAAAGTTCGAGTTGGGTTAAATTATACGAAGTATTCAATATCCTGCATTGCTGCATATTTATTATCGCCTCTCCTCTCGTATCGTACCTGTTCGAATATGGGAGTTCGCATATTCTCGAATGAGAACCACCTACAAATGTACGTACAAGTTCACTTTGACGTTCAAGTACGCACGTAGGGTGGAAAGGTTTGAACTTTAATCATGACAA
>Ga0115008_10000709_pt1 | contig 25806 bp, 13 predicted proteins | sample FraStrMetagenome_FD_87164 | JGI IMG/M metagenome (GOLD analysis project Ga0115008, IMG submission 87164) | Marine eukaryotic phytoplankton communities from Arctic Ocean - Fram Strait ARC3M Metagenome | ecosystem: Environmental > Aquatic > Marine > Oceanic | place: Fram Strait | collected...
AATTAGCAATAGAATCAATCACGAGACAAATACGATTCAAGATTATTCAGTTGAAAATCATATAAGTCTGATGTATACATAATGTCCGACTTCAAGTAAAAAAGTTTATTACACAATAGCGCGGTATCCCAATTCACGGATAGTGAGTGAGTTATTATAGAGATCTGTGGGTAGATTGAACTGCCTGCATTATCATTCAAAGCGCTACATGACTAAGTTTCACAATCAATGCAAACTTATTCGATCTTCTAGGAATGGCGTGAAGGACCTCTTTCCTTCGAAGGTATCCGTTTTAAATGAATTTCTGGAGTTACATATGAAAAAAATTTTAGAATAAGTTTCAAAGTTTTGTTTAAATAGGTATTTTGGGACAGCCCTCATTGACATTGCCAACGGAAACGTTTCCATCTACTTTCTTTCTAATCAATATTTCCATTATTAATAGATTTTTCGTGAAAAGCTTTCAAGGTTTTTGATAGGTAAATCCAACACTTTTTCAATCGATCAAATATTTATCATCATCAAAGAGGCTGGCTATTGGCAAGATACATCCCACTACATCGATGTGATAACAACTTCGCCTTTTTTTATATCAAAATTTAGAATTTTGTGTATACTTCCCGCTTACATCCATGCTCAACGGCTTGGCCGATAATGAGATCAAAAATAATTTCATGATATGGTCTAGGATAACATATTCATTTTTCTGAGCTGATTTTCACCAATAGTCTCTAACCTAAAGCTCACAAATACCACGCTCTGATATTTTCAGAGTGAGATACAGATTCATTTTATCTCAGACTTGCGTTGGTAATGTATTGGTCCTACTTCTCTGTGAATATAGAATTATTCACACCTACCATAGAAATTGGACCATGTTTTGGACTAATTAAGGTATGACAACAAAGTTTCGGTTACGCTGGAGGATCATTCGTCATTCCCGCAACTTCGGAACAAGGAACGGAAGTGACTTATAGTATCTATTTCTGGATGAAGAAGTAGAGAAAGAATATCTGTAATGTTGATTATTGCTACTCCAAAATATCCCCCACTTCAACCAAATTTTCGATTATTTAGGAATTTTTTTGATAGATGAGTTTGCAAAAGGTTGACTAAAGGATTGGTTGGTGTGATAAGTTAGAAGCAATTCTAAAGAATACATATTTAACATAAATTCACTTATATCTTAAATTATAAATTAAACTATTTCCTTATCTTCGTTGTCAACGACTGTAACGCTTGCGTTATTTTCTTCGTGACTAAGTTTAAGGTCATTCATCACTTTCGCCTCAACAGCCTTTTTCTTTATCAGTTTTCGACCATAGTATGCAGCGACAACCACACTTGAAATAATGAAAATTGAAAGGAAAAATGCTTCCACTGATGAAAGTGATTTGCTACCACCTTCATCACTCTCGTCAGTCGCAGTAGCAGTACCAGAACCAGGAGCTTCGCCTAAGGTATACTCACAGTGATCGCCCTCGTAACCATAATCACAGTTACAATGAAGAAATGACCTGAGAAAAAGAAAAAAAGGTTAGACTGTGTGCGCCTATGGATATTTTAATTGCACACGATGCACAAAACTTACCCATTTTCCCCATCAATGCATCGTCCACCGTTCTGACTGCAGTATGCTCCCTCCTCCAAGATCTCTGATAAGGATCGGTCCCCTCTACAGATGTCAGCTTTATGTTCACAAGATGCTCCAATAAAGATGTTTTCCATCGTGGGAGTGGGACATTCGCAAGACCAGGACTCCTCGTTTCCGCTGCTCTTGCACTGTGATCCGTTGTAGCAGTAAACATTCGAATTTGGACAACGTACTTGTTCCAACTCGCACGTTATACCGCCCCAACCCTCCGAGCAGTCGCAATAAGGTACTAGCGTGTTTCCCTCATTATCATGATCAATGTCAGATCCAAGGTAACGGCAGGTCGCGTCGTTTTTACAATGAAGATCTGCATCCACGCAAGCTTGCATGTCTACTTCGTCGCCAGGACGTTGGGCAAATGTATAGCTCGAAAAGAGGGTTATGACGGTAAGGATATAGGCAGCAGTGCGCATGGTTCTTGGTTGATACTGTAATGAGGTGTTGTTATTTGTAAACAGTAAACACGTTTTAGTAAGCGATGATATTATGATATGTGTATTAACAAAGGGTCGAAGAAGAGCCAGTAAGAACTAAAGAGACATCGTCAAAAGGTATTTACGACCTCCAATCTCCAATTCCCTTTTCAAAGATCTCTCTCCTTGCAACAGAGGGTAGGAAGAAGGGAAATGAACTTTCCGAAAATGACGCGATGGTGAAAATGTAGAGTAAGTTGGAAGGACGGTATCACATGAGTCTGACGTTACTTTAAACCGACGTCCGAAGATACCCCTGCTTCGCTCAAAGTCCCAAAAAGATTTTGAAATTCATACTCAAATACTTCCCAGGCATTTAACGTTACGTACAGACGGACTAAAAATGACTATGACTCCTTGAAAACTGAAATGCCAGATAAATTGAAGAGAGGAATAAAAAGATATAATTTGTTTGGATCTCTCCTGTTACCATCAATACCATGTGCACATTAAAGGGAATGCATAGCTAAGAGTACAAATGATATTCTACCTCTGCGAACCCATTATTCAATGGATCCAATTAGACAGCCAAAAATTGCCCGAGCATTTTTTGTGACAGACGTATGGACAGTACGCACGACTCGTTCTCCAAAAATCAGAAAGATATCAAATTATGGGCAGCTCGCATTTTTGATGTTTCTAAATGTCACTTGCCATATTCCAGGGTAACACACAACTTAGGAATTTTCGTGTTAAAAGTACACTGTTTTGCAAGAACCCTCATCTTCTTTTTGTAAATAAGAACTACCAGTAATACTGCTCAAGCGATTATCGTTACAAACAGTGTGACATGACCATCGCCAACCAACAAATGCCAGAAGAGGCCTATCAGATGACGAAAGTGCATATCCATTTTGTTCCTCTATGCTTGGATCCACCTCACATCACCCCGAAATCAAACTCACAATATTTTACTTTGAAAGCTTTCAATAATTTCGAACGTAACGATGAATTTCTCCCGTAAAAAACTCTTTTCTCTTCTCGCAGGTTCTGCTTTAGTCTGCAACACCCAAGCTGTTCTGTACGGCGATGGTATGTTTGGTTATATATAATGTACAATATCTTAGCGTTCAACGTAATCCAAAAACTAATTTTTCATTTTTCATCTTATTTTTAGAGCAATATGGTGATATCGAAGGTGGTCGCTTTTGGTGAGTAGAGTTTTCGACGAGAGTCATTAGTGTCAGTTTTATCTGATACACACCTTGCATCTACGTTTTATCAACTTAAAACAGGGCTTTTCATGGAAATGGGGTTTCAGTGGTCAATCCTGAAACATGTACTGTTGAGGACACAGTTGATGGCGATGATCTACCTGCAAGTTGGTACGATGGCGTGTACATGGAATACCATAACCATGATGTGTCCGAGGAACGTCATGATCATGTACGCAAGCTTGCGCACGAGCACGAGGACGAGCACAACCACTACATTTTGATCAACTCTGGAGTGAGTTCTGATCCTGATTCTGTAACAGGCAAAGTAACTTCTGAAATCCTTGTGTTTGACACGGACACGCGATCCCTTGCATCAAGGATTGAAGGAGGAGGAAGAATGGTGCACAGTTATGGCGTACATAACCGAAATGAATTTTGGTCACACAGCGACTTCGATGGGATGTTCTACATCGTTCATCTTAGTGATTTGAATAGTCACGTAGGAGAGACTGTCACTAAATTCGAAGATATTCCGTCACATGGCAAATTGCTCTGGAGTGAAAGCAGCAAGCTTGGAAATCGTGCCTTCGCTACAGGTACAAGTGAAAAGATTCTTTGGGAGGTAAATATGGAAACACGTGAGGCTATACGCAAGTATGATTATACAAGTGATGTTCCTGAAGACGTTTGTCGTGGACTTCATGCTATTGCTTATAGCAGTCAGTCAGAGCATATTTTTGCCGAGTGCTCAGGTGGCGGTGGTATCCTCGAATTTAACGTTGCAAATGATAATATTGAATTTTTGTACCGTCACGCTGATCAAACAGGTTCTTTGTATGAAACACCTGATGGCAAATATGTTGTGGCAGCAAATAAGGCTAATAACCAAATGCACGTTTTCAAACCTGAAGGCAATGGCGTCCAACATGCAATTGTGGCAGAAGCTGAACTTGATGGTAATCCCAGTTCCGTTTCCTTCTATCCGAAAGGATCTGACAACTTTATTGCTTGCATGCCTCAAGTAGAGGTGAGAAGTTAAATTTGATCCAACAAATACATTTATATATATATATATATATGTATATATATTATTTCAATGTTCTCACGAATGAAATGATATTTGTATTTAGAATCCAATTGAAAACCAAAGCTTTAGATGTGATTATTATGACGGATGCAACGATGCTAGAAGGTATGTGTTATTAAAGAATTAGTTTTCTTTATCTTGCAAATTTGTTCTTACTTTATATTGAATGGTATTGATTACGCAGGGAAGATGATGTCAATGCAGGAGTTTGTCTCTATGATCCTAATGACAATTCCAAGCTATTGAGGATCACGAAGGATTCTGATCAGGAGCAAAATCTTCAAGAAGGAACAGGAACGGGAGAAGAAGGTCCGTACTACAATGCCTGTAATCGCTGTAAAGAAGCTGACAACTTCGAAAATGGAGAGTGTACTTGCACTCCTAACTGCGGTAGTTGCCAGAGCGATAAATCATCCAGTGATAGCGAAATTGGTTCATATTGTGTTGACTTAAATGGGCTCATCAGTGAATCTACTACAGCTATTACTCATATTCCTGGGGCTGGAGCTGTAAATACTAGCCGTGGATATGGAAGCACTGAGTGCGCATATGGTAGAACATACAGGACCCATAAACGGGGTGGCAAGTATGATGCTTCAGTCGCCAATGTACCTGACGACTCAATTGTTATCGTTGATATGAGTACTCAAACTATGAAATGTCACGTTAAAATTGACGGAGCTCCCTCGCGTGTTCTTTACGTTCCTCCGAACAATAGCGAAAATGATGAATCTGGTGCCCTTTCACTAAATTCTTCTTTCTTCAAATATTCCCTTGTATTCGTAGGAATGTTGGCTTCTATGGTATTTTAAGTTAAGGTATCTCATTAAATCTACTAAATTGGCATTTTTCATTTTCGTGCATATGAGAGATTGTTTCCTGATCCTGCAAATTAACCACATTCAGTGGTACCATTACTAAAGCTTAACCCAACATCACTTAATTCATCATTTTCAAATATTCCCTTGAAATACGTAGGAATGGTAGCTCGTTCTTAATTTTCATTTTCTTGCATGTAAGAGAGTGCGCAGCATCATGAAACTAATCGTTCTCGAGAAGGTGCATATCAATTGCCTGCAAGATCCAAATGATGATAAAGTGAAGTTAAAGTGAAGTTAGGTCTTCAACTGGTATCGCTAACAATGGAACATGTATTATTCCCCGACAATTTGAATTTATTGGTGACAACTACTTAAGTATTTGATAAAGGTTGGTAATGTTTGACAAGCGGATCGATTTCAGTCTCTGCTCAATTTCCATATTGGATTGGTTCAAAGGAAGTTGTTGCAAGATGATCTATAACTATTGAGATCTTTACGAGATCTCGGTTCATTCTTTACTGTCAATGACTCAACTCTCCGTCGTCACTTCAATAAAAATTATGCGGTTTTGATGTATACCAAGAGCTTGCTGTGCAAAAGAAAATTTAAAATTTTATTTGGTTAAACTATCACTTTGAATCAATGCGAGCTTTACATCGTTTTTAGTGGTGTTACTTCGCTCTTCATTTACTCAAATACCGACCTGATGTTTATTTCTATCTCCTGATATTTCACTTGGAACAGTAGTTGGAGATATTAATGATTTTTACTTGATATCATACACGAGTACGGGTTTGAGGCTGAAATTGTATGAATATGAAGGATTGACCTCGAGCACTAAGAAATGGAACGGACACAATATTCACTTAAATTTTATGTCGTAAACTTCAGTCAGCAACAGATATAGTTTTATTTTAACTTGATTATTGTGGTAAGTAGCCAATACTTAGTAATTGTTATCGATCACACCGTAGGGAGATTTGTTTCGGGTATCAAGAGTAAAACATTGGGATAGTCCGTGCCGACTCTTCGTCACGTTGAAATGATATGCTCTATCATGCTTTAAAAATGTCAATACTCGAAATGAAAAATGAGAATTTAGTTTGTTTCTGATGTAGCGTCTCTCTTGTTCCTTGTAAACTTTGCGCGGCCGATATTCCCCTGACAAAGTGGACATGAATTCTTTCGACGCAACCAATCCTTTAGGCATGTTTTGTGGAACACATGCCTACATGGTGTATCCCCAACACAGTCGCCGTTCTCGAATGGAACAAGACAAATTGAGCACGAATCAGCATTCTCAGCCTTATCAACACTATTCATAAAAGGATCGTCGGGCACGGACGTGCACTCATACTTTTTTGTCTTCAAAAGTAACTTTGCATTCACGTCGCCCGTCAACAGGCCTATTGTGCGAGGGTCCACGGAATTTCCACTTTCCACTTCAAATTCAATCCACCGGCTCAAAAATTGCTGACGGTCACTTTGAATACGTAATAGCTCCATTCTCTTATCAATTTCTTCTTCTACTTTTTTGTTTACAGTTAAGAACACACGAAACCGTTGAATATAGTTATTCCCGCTGCCTGTCGGTACAACCTTTAGCACCACCGGGAATATGATCTTATATTTAACATGTGAACGAACGCTGATCCCGAATTCGGTAAAAAAGAATAGACTCAAAACGAATGCTACCCAGAGACAACCCCACGGTAAAACAATCTCGCCGTATTCCTGAATACCGGGATCGTTTGAAAAGCAGTTCGCCCCAAGAAGACCATCTTCTGTCATAAATCTATCGCGATCACGTCGACAAACATCACCGAAGGTGCAATAAAAATGCTCGGTACACGGACACCTCTTCATAAGCTTTTCAGCCACCACATATGTGTCAAAGTCTCCTTCGAAGTCATCCTTAAGAAAGATTTGACCATCCGTCGTCATCACAATAGGAACTTCTTTAGTTTGGGACAAAGGACACGTTCTTGACCACGGACTTTGAGAATTTACACCGTGGAGGATAAACAGAAAGCAAGAGCAGATACAAAACAGTAACTTCTGCATCCTGATGATGATAACAAATGCAAACTTCTATAATTTCGCTTCTACTCTTCAAGTGGATCTCCCAGTCCCTGTGTACGTATTTGTACGTTTCGGATTATGTTCGTTTTCTTTTCAGTCGTACTTGTACTTGTAATTGCAATTGCTTCTCCTACGTTTCAATTTCGCCAGTCCAGGCCATAATTCTATCGTTTCTTTCGATTATAATAGGAGTGTGCCTGTGGCGTTTTTGGATAGAGCGATATTATTTTGTAAAAAAATATGAGTAAGTTACGGAGATATCTTCCAGGTTCCAGGACTGCTTGATGGATTGGTGGGTAGAGCTGCGGACTGTGGACTGTGGAGTGATTTTTGAGTTTACGGTGTATTAATACATGTACGTCGTACACGTATAATACATATATTTCTCTACATGCGTAATGCGTAAAAGCGAGGGGTAAGAAGGTGAGCAATCATACGTTCGTACTCGTAACATTCGCTTCGCTGGAGGAACACAAACACAAACACACAAACATTGGGGTTCGCATATTTGACATGAGCTAAATATTTCGAAATCTGCCCTTCGTACGAATTTAGCCTATCAAGTGAGGACCGCACTCATTTCTATTTTCAAAATACTGACTTGACCTGCCGAACGGGAAAATAACATTATTGCATTTGAGGCTGTTGTCATGAAATATATATTTTTTTGATAGAGAATAAATCCAATCCAATCCAATCCAATCCAATCCAATCCAATCCAATCCAATCCAATCCAAACAGGACCAAAACCAAGATTCTCATCACCCAAAATGCCGAAACATAAACGAACGTATCGACCAAGAAGTGCCAAAGATGCGACGATAGCAGCTCGTATTGCAAATGAAAATCATATTAGTAACACGTTGATGGAGGCCAAGGATGAGGATGTACCAAGGTCTGCTGCTGCTGCCGCTGCCGCCGCTGCTGCTGAGGATGTGCCGGTTGAAATTGAAGTCTCTCGTCGCACGCGTCATGCGACTCGCAGCGTGGGGAAGCGGTCCAAATCTCAGTCACAGAGAAAATCTTGGCAATGTTCGCAGTGTACCTTTGTCAATCCGACTAGGTTGTTAAAGAAGTGTCAAGTTTGTGGTTATCGCAGTCCGACGTATAGCAGAGGGAGGAAACGAAGATATGATGAGAATATGGATGGTATAGATGAGGTACTTCGGTCGGATGTGGAATTTAAGGTTGCCAATTCGAGGCAGCATGAAGAGTTTCGGAAGAAGTGTGCCTCATCGTTGTCGTCGTCTTCGTCTTCGTCGTCGTCTAATAAGAGTTGTGGTGAAATTACTGGTAGTGGTGAGTCTGCTAGTGGTAGTAATTCTTTGTCGGGTAGTGTTTTTTGTTGTGATGAAGAAAGCGAAGCGAGGAAGAGAAAGGAGGATAGCAGTGTGATGAAATTGGGCTGTGGCGGCAGTGAACTTTCCAATAGAACTACGTCAAAAAATATCCAAATGGATGAGGACAAAAGAGTTATAGGATTGGATGATCGTGATTGTTCATTCAATGATATTGAAGAAATTGTTGACGACGCTACTGTCAACGATGCAATAATCAACGATGACGGTGATTGTAAGAATGATAGATCTTTACGATTACGAGCATGGTGCGACATAGGGATGACACAAGCAGATACAGGGGGGAGTCAGTCTTTTTATTCCCAACAAAGCATTCAACTACCTTCAATAGAGAAAAATAGAAATTCAAATGAAAACGAAAAGGAAAACGAAAAGGAAAAGAGCGAGGTTAGTATAATACATTTTGTGCTGTGTACATATTTTGATGTCATATCTCATTTTAGGCTCAAGTCGAAGAGTGAAGTTTCATCGAGTGAAAGGCGAAGATATAATATAGTGCATAAGGAGCAAATTGAAAACAAAACCTCGACATATTGTTCTAATCACATTTCATCAAATGTAAAAACAGCCAAAAAGGAGCTGGATAACGGAATAATTCAAAACTTGAATATCACAGAAAACGATTCCTTTCGATCGTTGTCGTGTTTTGACGACATATCAAAAGAATCCTCAAAGTCAACAATGGTTATTACCAAACACAAGTGTCAATCAAATATCCCAATACCTACTTCAAACTTCATGGGCGGCTTTACAACAGCAGGGTCGAAGTCAGTCATCAAAGTTTCCGACGAGGCCTTGCGGAGAGCCTCCGAAATTTACGAAAACAGAGAGGGCGATAATTCTACTTCGTTTAGACCACGAACTTCTACTGCTGCGAAAGCACGAGTTAAATTAACCCCAGACGCCAAGAAATCGTTACTAGGACATTTATCGAGTCCGCAACAATTCGTATCTTCATCTGTATCTACTTTCGCAGGTGATTTCGCCACAGCCAATAGGGAGTCAAATGGCAACATAACTAGAAATTCAATAAAAGAGAGGTCAGGGATATTACGCGATTCTCAGTTACCACTTCCGTCTGGTTTCTCCCCAGCGGATACAGGTCCGATAAGATCCGCTAATGTGAAGGGACGACCTTTAACTTTATTGGAACAAATTCAATCACCTCTTCTAAGCTCTTCAAATCATGGTACCACTGTCAGCAAACCTTCACTCAATCAGGTGCGCGATGAATTGAATATGGGAGTGTCAAGAATGCAAGAGAGAAACGCTTCTACAAATGCTAATTTGTCTGGAGATTTTACTACAGCAGGCACGGGATCAGCCATCGTCGTCTCCGACGATGCACTTAAAAGAGCAAATCAGATTTTACAAGAAAATGGAGGAACTTTCACCAGATCCTCGCCTCTTATTACTTCCGCAAGTGATTCCGCCACATTCGGCGCAGGCTCTACTTACTTATCAACTTATGCCAAGAAAGGAGCATCAAGGGCATTTCAGCATAAAGGTAGCGAAGCATCTTCATCTCGTTCATTTTCTAACGTTGCATCTTCGAACAGTTTTGTGGAAACAGGCAAGGGTGGAGTCACCAGCGTACCAGATAATGCTAACGAAAGGCAATCAGCGATATTACAGCAATCACATATTTCTTTCACCTCTTCCTCTGCAGGTGGTATAGACTCAATAATAGACGTATCCCATGATGCAATAAATCGATCATCTGGCACATCGCCGGACGAAGACGGTAATACTGTCAAAGGAGCGTCAGAAATATCGCAGCAAAGAGAGCGCAATGTTGTTTCATTTCACTCGTCTTCTGCTTGTCTCTTCTCGAATGGTGTCACTACAGCTTGTACAAGCCCAACCACAAACACTTGTGATGATGCTTCGAAGAGAGCTTCAATGATATTGTACCACAAAATTAGTAATAACGTTACATCCTCGTCGGATGTAGCCTCTTCTCTTGATTTTACCACAGAATCAGTTAAAACCGATAATTCATTAAAAAGAGCATCTGAAAGGTTACAACCGAAAGGACGAAACGTTGATACGTCTCATTCGTCTTCGAAATCTGCTTTCTCGGCCAGTTTCACAACAGCCGGTACAGGCGCAACCATAAGCGTCTCGGATGATGCCATGAAGAGAGCGTCGGCCGTACTGCAACAAGCAGATTTGCGCGCTTCCGAACCCCATTCGATGTCGAATGTTTCTCCTTCTACCAGTAGTGGCCTTACGACAGTAGGACCAGTACCAGCTATCAACATTAATCATAATGCTGACAAAGAATCGTCATGTATTTTGCTCAAGAAAGGAAACAGCATGACTTCATCGCGCCTATTTTCAAAGTTTCTTTCCGCAAATGGTTTCACTACAGCCGGCACAGGTTCAACCATAAGCGTATCTGATGATGCCATAAAGAGGGCGTCGGTTATATTGCAACAAAAAGACACGGTAACTGTCACATCCTTCCCGTTGTCGGATTTTGAACCCAAAAAAGCAAAAGGATCAGTTGCGAATGTATTCGACATTGAGACGAAAGGAGCGTCAGACAGTCCGCGATTACAAGGATCTAAAGTCACTATATCTGACTCGTATTCGAAACTTATTTCAAACGAAGTCGGTTTCACTACAGCCGGCACAGGCTCCAAGATAAACGTATTTGATGATGCCATAAAGAGAGCGTCGGCTATATTACAAATGAAAAATAGCAAAAGTGGTAGATTCCCTTTGTCTTCAGATGTTGTTTCCCTTAAAGGATATACTAGATGTGCAGCAGCAACAAAATTATCAAATACCGTGTCTGATAATGCTGTCAGAAGCGCTTATCTCAATCGACAACGCAAAGTACCAAAGGTTACTGCATCTTCCTCGTCTTCATGCTTAACTACAGCCAGTAAATGCTCAATTGTAAATGCATCTGACCAATTTAAGGAAGGTAATGATGTTCCGTCTAACTCTTTTTCTGTTCCCTCAGGCGATTTCAGTGCAACAGACACAGACTCAACCGTGAAGGTGGCGGACAATGTTCCGAAGAGAGTATCAGGAATATTACAGCAAAAAGATATTTACAATCCCACATATCTTTCGTCTTTGGATGATATTTCTTCTAGTGACTTCACACCAGCAAAATCAGGACCTATCGTCGATGTATCTGATACTTATGTGAATAGATTGAACAGACCTAAAGTGACTGCATCTACTTCCGTAATCGGTTTCATAACAGCCGGTACAGGCTCAAGCATAAGTGTATCTGATGATGCCATGGAGAGAGCGAAAGTTATATTACAGCGGAAAGACAGTAGAAGCTCCATGCCCCCTCTTTTGTCGGATAGCGCTTCTGGTCGTGGTTATATAACAGATCCTAAAGGATCAGCTACCAACGTAACTGATCATACTAGGAAAAATTTATCAGACATTTTGCAACCACCAGCAAGTAACTTGAACGCACCTAGCTCGAATTCGAAATTTATTTCTGCAAATGGCTTCAGTACAGCCGGCACAGGCTCAATCATTCGCGTATCTGATGATGCAATGGAGAGAGCGTCAATGTTATTACACGAAAAAGAAGTTGTCACTTCTAAATGTCTTTCGTCGAGGGGTGTCGCTTGTTTTGAACTTAATACAGTAGAACAAGGATCACCCATGAACGCATTCAATAACACTATAAAGAAAGATTCGGGCACATTGAAACGAAAACAACTTAAAGAATACGTATCTCACTCTGATTCGAAATATGTTTCCACAACAGCTGGAGCACGATCAATCTTTAACGTATCTGATGATTCTACGAATAAAACATCAAGAATATTTCAACAATCTCAATTACTTTCTACATCAACTTTCGCAAGTGGTTTTGCCACAGCAGGCAAGGGATCGATTATCAGCATATCTGAGGATGCTATGAAAAGAGCGTCAGCTGTGTTGCAACAAAAAACAAATAATGTTTCTGCACCGAAATCACCTCTTACATCTGCTGATGCTAGTGGTTGCGAAGTAATCTATCGTAAATGTGCGCCAATGGATGCTACTAAGCAAACAAATTCCGGGATATTGCATCAAGAGCAGGGTAAGTCGAATTTGTTTCGTGTATGACTTCATGCCTACAAAATTACCAAGACTTTATATGGTACTTTATTGTCCAAGTCGCTGAACTATCAATTCATGACGAAATAGCGAGCCCACAATTAAAGAATCCATATCAAATAGAACGTTCTCCCTCAAAAGTTCCTGAGCGAAACACTACGGTAAGTTGCTCATCCGTTTATAGTTATTGCAGCCTGACAACTTTTCTTTTCAGGTTTTGAACGAAACTTTGTCCATATCGGGTAGGTCACCGATGAAAGAATTAGGAAGTTTGAAGTGCTCTGACGTAATAAACCCAACTAGCAATCGTTCAAAATTGCCAGTCGGATCAAAGCGTTTTTCTATATCGAATCCTTACAAACCATCTAAAATGTTGCGTCCTTCGTACGTTGTCGAAAGTAGTTCAAGTCAGAAGGACGGGGAAGAGTTTGTTTCCGAAGAACCGTTACCATCTGCTTCAGACGTGTTGAAGAAATTAGATCCGCCCGAAGAAAGGGTTACCAGCATTTGTAACTCGACCCCTCACCATCCTACAAGAGCGCGTACTGGAATAGTAACGAGATCGGTGAACGCTATGAAGAATCCGTACACAAAAACTTCTTCGATTTCGACGTTAGAGCATTTTCCGAATATCGATCAAACTTCGGTCAAGAAATCTGCTTTCAATCATGAATTAGGATCATCAGGGAAATCAAGTATTCACCCAATCACACCATTTATGCATGTTGCTAGGACATTTGGAGGGAAACCGCTGTCAGCAGCTAGTCTTCGAAAAGCAGAAGAAGTTCTCGGATCGTCTCTCAATCAAGAACATCTGTCTATTACCAGTCGTCCAATGCCACCCACAAAACCGCGCATTCTCAATTACGATCATGTGTTGGGAGTCACGAAGGAAGTGGAAGATGTGACAAGTTTATCTCGCAAGAATTTATCTTTGCACAGGTTTTCCAAAATCTTTGATCTGAAGCCGCTTTCTATCGTTGATCTTTCCAGTGGCAATGCTTCAAATAGCGCTTTCTTGTCTACAATCTCGTACCATGTGAATCGCGGTAATGCAATTGATCTTCGTTTTGGAGAAAATGGTTTACCTTCTCACATTGATAGTGGGCTAACATCAGATTGCGACGGAGATTATGGTGTGCAAGATTTTTATTTTGAACTGCGAAAAGAAATAAAACAAGAGCATCGATCTCTGCTTTCTCTTAATTGGATAAGGAATCACTATCAATGGATCGTTTGGAAAATTGCTTCTATGGAGCGTTCTTTTCCTTCTCATTTTAGTAGGTATCTTTGTAAGATGAATGTTCACAATCAGCTAAGATACAGGTTTGAAAGAGAATGCATTGGTGCTGAACGTTCATCCCTACGCTTGATATTGAATAGAGATGAATCTGCTGGTCGATTAATCACGTTGTGTGTTTGCCAGATTCTATCTACAATCGAAGAAGATAATTGTGCTCTGTCGAGATTGGAACTTACTGATGGCTGGTACTCCATCCAAGCCGTACTCGACGCTCGCCTCACCGCTTTCGTTGAAACGGGGAAAATTTTCGTCGGAGCGAAGCTAGTAATATGTGATGCATTATTACAAAATTGCGAAGAGGGAATTGATCCGTTGGATAAAAATTACAACCCACGTGATAACTCGTGTAGTATTCGATTGAAAATTCACGTAAATGGAACACGCCTAGCTCCTTGGCATGCAAAACTTGGATTTTGTGCTCAAACTCGCTATCTCAATATTTCTCTTAAAGGAATCTTTCCTGACGGAGGAAATATTCCTTGCACGGATGTAGTGGTTCTGAGGAAATACCCTATACTTTTTTATGAGAGAATGCGCTATTCAAGTGATGGAAATGCTAGTCAAATGTCAGAATGTATTGGGCGAACACTCACGAAATCACAAGAACATGCAGCCCAACGAGAGTATGAATTATCTCGACAAAAGGAAATAGAAATGTCCATGGAGCAAATTGATAATCTGTGCGAGGAGGTGCGCTTTATGTTCTCAAATCGAAAAGATAATTGTGCTCTTAATCGTTTATTTAAATACTTTAGGGAATCGATGAAGACGCCCCACGAATTTGGAAGCAGATGCTTGCAGCAACAGATCCTCTCGAATTCTACGAGTCTCAAAGTATTGAGAATAGAAGAGTCATCCAATCTTGGAAAGATAAGCGGTTAAGGTTGATCGAAGAAAGTAGACGCAAATCGCTTGATCGTGCATTTAATGAAAAAGTTATTCCGATCCGCGAAAGCAAACCTTTTCTTCGTCTGAAAGTCGCAGCATTACTTTCGGAAAGTTCATCAAATTGTAGTGCTAAAGAAGCGACGATAATTTTTTGGAACGTAAATGAAAGCCAACTCAATTTGTTAGAGGAAGGGAGGCACTTAAGATTACGTTCGATGACAGTGAAGAACAAAGTGTACGGTTCGGAACTTCAGTTATGCAATTGTACGAAAACAAGAATAATTAAATTATCACATAATGCGAAATCTGCTGCTCTTTCTGGATTCGTGAAAAGGACGTGTTTGTCGTTTACAAAATTGCATGTTCATTCAAAGTCATTTGAGTCTACGTTCGATATCGATTTTATTGGTATCGTACTCCTCTCAATTATCAGAAGATCAGCTCGCAAAATTTTTAACTTAGTGTACTTCAGCGATGAGTCTGGTCTTATTATCCGGCTAGAACGAGATGATTGCCATGGCTTTTCTGATTCTGGACAGTGGAAGCTATCACGTAAGACGAGCGAAGGATGTGTTTTCACAATATGCGATGTAGAAATAATGCCGTTTGATCATTTCGAAGGTTGTGCCGTAATGAAATGGACTCCAAAAAGTTCTATCACTAGTAATTGTAAGCTTCGTGAGGAATCAATCAAGAATTCATTTGATGTAGATGTAAATCTCAAAGGTCGTCTACGAACTATGCTGTTGGCTGGAGTCTCGAGAGGTATAATTATACCGAACAGTTTAGAAGTTTTTGTCGGATATCTTGTGGGCGTTAATTTAGTCAATAATTTGCAATCGATAGCCCTTCTGATTGATTGTGGTAATCAGAACAAACATATATTATGCCCCAATGAGAAGATTATTGAATTGATTACGTTGATATGTCAGAGTGAAGGACACCTTTCATCTTTGCTTTCAAACGTAGATCGTTTATGGAGGCTTGATGGAGAAGACAAAAGTTTATTTAGGGATATTGAATCAGCTTTCTTGTCCTCAGGTATACTCCTCCATTTCCACGTACAAAAACTTGACAGTGCTCATCAGGGCAGTGACTATTCTTTAATGAATGTTAAGAAGGCAAATACGAGAGCATTAGCAAATCTTTTGGCAGCCTCTATGAAGGAGAAATGATATCAGAAGAGACAATAAGTAAGAAGAAATGTGCTATTAGATATTTGATTTATTTTTTTTCACAAAAAGTGTTATAGTCTATGATTGACATCATAATGAAGACCTATCACTTGCGAGTAAAGGGAGTATGGTTAATTTTATTTGATTCTATAAAGCTAAGAAACCAAATATTGTTCCGCCTCCACGTTATACGAACCGCTGTTGTATTTTATTTTCTTCCTAGAAAAAGGGCAGCATTTGTCTCGAAGGCAAGCAAACTCAAAGTCTTCCGCATGAAAGAACAAATTACAGCAGGGGCTAAGAACTATTGCGATTTCAGGTATCATATTTTTATACAACTTTACCGGCTCGCCTGGTAACAGAGGTTTACAAACGAAGACTTGTTGTGAGTTCATTGACCTTAGGATTTCAGATGTTATGGTGATAGGCTTGTAGGAACCTGGCTTCACTTGAGTCTGGAGAGAATCATTAATGATGCGATTAAATTCATCTTCACCTAATGAGTCATCCTTTTTTCGCTCGTAAGATGATTCATGGAGAAGCTGGAAGATGTTGTCCAACGACAAACTTTTGTCAACGAAAAATTCTACCAACGGTAGCACGTCAAAGTTGATGAAACACCGAACAAATGGGTGACCACAATTTGTACATCTTTCATGACTTCTGTTAGCATGAAATAATGTAAATAAAACATTACTAGAACCACATCGGTAACAAATGTTATTCAAATCTGGGTCATCTTCATTAGATTTCGCCTGGATAAATTGTATGTGAAAAAATAATTATATCGTTCAACGCTGATCAAATGAATTGGATTTTTCATTTAATGCTCACATATATTTTTAACGTATCCATATCAATGACTCTTCGCCATTTATCAGGTAAATGGAAATCTTGAAGGAAGCGATACACAGATTTTGCCAATTTGAACGCTTTCGCACTTTTAGCTTGTTTCGCCAAAGTATAGAATACATTAATTAATGAGATTCCTCTGTACGTTTGAACATGATCCACTAGAGAAGCAACATAGTAGGATAGATTGAAAAGTACATCAGGTCGGACACTGGTAAATGGATCATTACAGTAGTCAAATATTTGTTGATATGCAAAATAAAGCTTTGCCTTGAGAAACGTATCCTTTAGCTCTTCTACCTTATTGACAGCGGCATCTGATCCCTTACACAACAAACATAAAAGTAAGATACATCAACTAGCAATACGATGACGATAGTCTTACCGCGTGAGTCTGCTGTAACTCGATACACATTGTCCAGAAAAAATAAGAAGCATCTCTATATCTACATTCAGTTATCGCATTTTCCGCAAGCTGTAAAATAAGAGCTTTATTTTGAACGTTCATCCCCATTTTCCTGTAAAGTAGTATTGCTTCTTCAAACATATCATCCATTATTAACGACTCACAATAGTACGTTAGTAATTTTGCATCAAATAAGTTGCCATAATCATTCATATATCTGGCTGCATTAGCCCAATCGCACGATGATATACTCAACCTCATAAGCTCTGGACCGTCGTCAAGTTTTTGATAGATGGACTTCACATGATGGGTTTGGTTCATTCTCATCAAAGTCTGCGCAAGAATCCTCAATGCCTTAGTTTCAGATTTAGGAAGGTCATTGGCTATTTGAACCATATGATGACACAGAGAATCAGTATCACTCAAATGTTCCAAAGCCTCTGATAGGACTTGTGCCGCATGATTCGGTAATCCGCATTCTATATAGAGCCTTGAAGCCTCTTTCCAATCATTAGAAGTCTCCTTTAGCCATTTGGCTTCAGACTTTACAATATCTTTGTATAAGTTATGTTCACAACTTCTTGCGTAATGCTTAGCTTTTTCCCATTTCTTCAAGTCCACATAAAGTTCCACTGCCTTTTCAGCTTTACCCGCCTCCAAGTAAAAGTCTGCTGCCTTCTCATAGTTTCCCTGCATTGCACAGATTTCTCCTTGAAGTTGTGATCGTAGCCTTTGTTGTGACTGGATGTTATTCGAGCACATCTCGAGTTGGGATTGCCAAACATCAAGATAACCATGAAAACGAAGATCTCCTGCTCGACCCAACGCTTTCTTCGCAATTTTAAATTCAAATGCTCTCATGGCCTTGTTACCCAGAAAATTCCAGCCTTTCTCAGAAGTTTCCATTGAACATGCAACTTGAAATGCAATTTCAAAATCATTGTGGCTAATACACTTTTCTATAGCACACGATGTGGAAAGGTAAAAGGTTTGAAAGGTCCAATCAACGGAATTGATGTAGCAGAATGCCGAACCAAAAAAATTTGCGATTGAATGCACATGGATTGACTCTGCAAGAAAACAACAAAGCTCCTTGTCAACCAGATAGATATGTATCTTTGATTCTGAATAGAGGCAAAACATATTTTCATTTGTTTCATTGAACGCAAAAGATTTTACAGTTTCTTTCCTCATTATTTCTTGATTCCAACCACCATTGTAAAGATAAAGACTCTTGTCTTCACACAATACTAGAATCATTGATTTTGATCTATTGCTTTCAATCAAAGTAATGTTCGAATCCATTTGAGCAATCTTCAATTTCTCCCACGAACATTTTGCCGAAAATGAATACGATTGAATGGAATAATCATCTAAACCGAGAAGAATATTATCATCAGTTGCATCAAAAATATTAACCGTCATTGACTCTATATCAATCCTTGTTCCATCGCAATTGAAATCTGACCTATACAAAAATCCAGAGCCACATATGCATAGATATTGAGAGGAAATCAAAAATCCTGTCATTTCTGTTGCATTAATAGTTTTTGAATATGTTATCCGCCTTGAAAATGTGCATGATAACTGATCAGCATTGTTGGTGACATTATATAGATCAACAAAATGGTTGAAAAAATGACCAACTGCGACTACATCACTGCATGATGACAATCCTGTAATCATATACTTTAATGGTAGAACCACTCTTCGACCATTTGGTACCGAGTGTATATGCAAATCAAATTGATTATAGCCTCGTATTGCAAAAATATCTCTTCCTTTCGTATATACAAGCTTGTATACGACTTTGCTTGATGTTAGACGGCCAATGTTGTCACCAATATAAACATGGTTTCTACTATCAACTGAAATTGACCAATTCCAATCCTTGTTGGGAAGGGGCAAATTATGCAAAAGGTGACTACTAAGAGAATATGCAGCAACCTTTCCATTAGATCCTGATATTAATAAGGATTTGGTCCCATACTGAATTATATGTAGAGGGTAGAATTCAATATCAAGGTCGTCAAGATTGCTTGAAGTTCCAGATCGTTGATAAAATGATAAGGTTTTATCCCAGCACCCTACCGCTATATATTCGTCACCAATCTCAGCTGACAATATTATCCAACAAAGAGTCCATATAGGTGCCGATCGAATCATTTTCGCCAACTCACATCCCGATCTATTTCGCAACGACACCAAGCCAGAATGCATTCCAATCGCAATGCTCTGACCGTCTTTTGTCCACGAACAACATAACACCTTCGATTCTAAATGTATTTTTGACACTCCTTTATGTTGTGATGACCAGAAACCAAAATCAGAGCAAGAGCCCGAGAAAAGAACAAGTTCGTCTGGCGAAGAATTGTCAGGACAAAACGATACTACTTGAATAGAAGTACTATGAGTATATTTGGAAATGCCTCGGCCAGTGTCACTGTTCCAAATAATTACGCAACTATCGGCACCTCCGGATGCAAATCGTTTACCATCAGGTGAAAAACTAACAGAATATATCGATCCTTCGTGACCATCAATTTTTTGCCTCACGGACCCAGACTGGGTATTATATAACAATAAATGATTGCCAGAAGTTGTAACAAGAACGTCATCATTCGGATGAAGCGCAAGAGATCTGATGGGCTCGTCCTACGCAGCACAGTACTACCTTAATTTTATCGATGGAAAAATCGACGACATGCATACAACTTACCGATTTTATAGCAGCCCATTTTGTTGTTACTTCCATAGTTCCTGTCCTTCTACACGTATTTATTGCTATGAAATGTATGTAACTTTATTTAATTTGGTAAAACGAAAGTCTTAACTACCTCAATCAATTTTCTAAATTTCAGGCACAGTCATCTTATTTTTTTTGAAATTCCTGAAATTTTAAAATAGTGTGTTCATGATTCCTTGGTTCGAAAATACGATCGACAACAGCAAAATATATGGATAGAATTGAGCACTTTCCTATCACATTCCATTTGTGTAGGCTCGCTTATGTTGCATAACTTGAAAATTTCCTATAGAGCTCCATTTCTTTATCCATTCGCTGTTTTGAATAGTAAGCTTTTATAATACTATCGTCACTTTGAGGATCAACGTTGGTAAACATTTCAAAATGAATGTCAATAATTGAACGTAAATGCTTAACGAGGACATATTCGATTACTGAATCAAAGATTTCATCACTTGGATAGCCACTTGCCCAGCGTTCACTTTCCAGCATCAACATTTTACGTTTCAACTCCTCACGAACAAATAATATATATTCAGAGTCAATCGATCCATCCTTCAAGATATTTGAAAGGTGATCCCTACCTTTACTTCCCCCAACAAAACCTATCGGTAAAGTTTCCATAGCTCGCCAATAATGATCATCATTATCAATATCTAATCTATAGTCTGTAGAAAGGCGGCTTTGTATGAGCGATTTGAAAAAATTCATTAGCTATATAAATAGACGATGGCCTTACTCTCTCCACTCTTTTGAAGCTATTGGTTATATTCGCAGTTTTTAGGAAAATCTTTCAATATTTATCAATGAAAATTGTAAATCACCAACTTACGACACTCCATCTCAAATGTGCATATGTCAACGCCCAAACATGAGTATCAAGCCTATCGGTCCCACATGACAATAAAAATTAGAAGAAATAGAATATTACGGAAGCAACGATGAAATATTAGCTAATACTAACCCCATCGTCAAGTGCACCGAATAATCAGTATCTTCTGTCGAAGGAACTTCGTCATTTTTTTCAGTATCTATTGTATCTGTTGTATGTGGATAACCTGTAGGAATGTAAAGAACATCGCCTTTTCGCAGAATTATATCTAGTAATGGCTCCCCTAGCTCATCTTCATCCAAGACATCCCCGTTCTTGCCTCTTGCTAACGCATCTGATTTTCCTTTTGATCGTTTCGGTGGAGCATAAACTTTCCAGTGCTTTTCGCCTGTAGTTTGCATTACAAGTACATCTTGTCGATCAGTATGCGGCGGAACTGATACATTCACTCCATTAGGCGTAACATAGACGTTCACATTACTCGGGATTCCAAATGCATCAATACACATACGGCATAAAGCCCCTATTCCCGGCCATAAACTTCCAGCGTTGTTGAAGTATATTGTTCCTCCATTTAGGGCATCTTCTACTTCAGCCCAAGTTGTTTTCCGTGCAACATCATCTTTTAAGGAAGAAAACAGCCACGTATCTGTTCTCGTGCCATTGCGAAGGACGTCACTCGTTCTATGCCCAGATATATACGAACCCTCCACTAACTTCAAATCCCTTTCGACTGTAAACGAATTTTCTATCCAGTTCGCTGTATCGTCTGCCCCAAGCAATAGTGGCTTTTTATGCCAAAATTCATTTAAGAATGTCGCCGACTTTGCCAATCCGGTGAAGAACGAATAACCTCGCAATCCAGGAGATTTACCATCTTTCACAAGCCCTTCACTACCATCGTCTATAGAATGTCCTATCGCTGTATCAAAATCACGAACGGCTGATGCTACTAAGTGCGAAATAGAACTAGGATCGAACGCAATCTGAGCTGATTTGATTTCCTGAATGACAGATTCCGTCAAGGAGCAGGAAGTGCCGGACGATGCTGCTTGAATTGCCACAATATGCAATGGTAATAACTGTAGCGTCGATATAAATTTCATTTCTGAAAGAGAAGACTCTTTAATAGCACCGGATCGTTTGAATATTGTACTGAGAAAACGTCACAATCGTCTTTGATCTTTGACCTTAGATTCCCGTGCCGACTGACGATACAATTCACAATTCGCCTAGCATATGATGAATTTTGTTTACAAATGTTACTGCAACTGCAATCAAAAACAGAGCGTTTGGATTCTTTGTACTGGAAGTATCATATATTATACATGTGTTCGTTCACATGTGTATCGCTCAACGAAACATTTCGTCTAAATAATGTCACACATAGCTTTCCCGTGTGTGATACATCACTAATTCGCCAGAAACGTCTACTCATGTTTACACACGTCTAGGAATGTCAGAGCTTAACTTTATCAAGAACATTGTGTCTTTGAAACCTTTTCTTCAATTGTCTTACATATATATTTTCAATAATACAAGAATGTTTTTGTCATGACAGAAGTATCTTCTTCAATACATAGTAATCGAACCCAAGTGGGGAAGGTGTTCTCGCTTAATCAAGATTGAAGGCAAGACGCATTCGTCCGGAGGGCGACATCATAACGAGAAACATCTGTCAATAATTCGTGACGAAACTTTTATTATCAAACATAAGAACGAAAGGCAATTAATTTAACCAAAGACATAGAGCTTTCTTGACACGTTTTGAGCCAAGAATAAAGCGTGTAGTTAATTACGGAATGCCCTATGGAGTCAATCTTTCTGTACAACCCCGCATCTCAGCAACCTGCATCTTTGCGAGTGTCTCATTCTTTAATAAACATTCATAATTGCAAAAAGTGGTCTCCTTTTCACAATGTATCGCCTCCATTACCAACCTCAAACTCAACCTCAACCACAACCACAACCACAACATCAATACCAGGAACAAGTTGTTACCTACGCGGTCCATCAAGCATCTCCCCCTCAACAGCATCAGCAGGCAATTGCGTACCAATACATTCCTACGCAAACCATCACCGCATTGCTACCCCCGTCTATTTACACTCCTACGACCAACGTGGTGCCTGTTCAGATCTGTCAAACGTCGCAGCCTACTACTAACTTCCAAACGAACAGTAAGAATGTTCCAACCAACAACACTAGAAGTGCCTTTCACTGTGATAGCCTCGGACGATGGGCCTGTCGATATTGTTGTATGTTACCCCTAATTTACCGAGCTCCGGGCGCCGTATCCAGGAGACTGCCGAGTGCCGAGGAGGTGGAACAGCATTTGAAGTTATGCACCGGAAGTACACACTATGAGCCGAAGCAGTCGGTTCCAAAATGCGTGGTCGTACAACGCAGTTCTTATGCGACCGATGTTTCTTCCTGGAAGGCGACAAACAGTACCGGGGGAATGGTCAGTGCTAGTGAGGCCGATTCAAGCAACGGCGTTGTGGGGTGCATTTCTGGTTCGGCTGGTATTGGTGCGATGGTAGTAACTAATGTGACGATGCCACAATATGAGAAAGATCGGAATCTTCCGGAAATGATGAATAAATATGATATTACGGAAGGAACGGGTAGTGATAATATGTCAAGTGTTGAGTTATTTCCACTGCAATCTCAGTCAGATTGTATTGTTCACAAATCTGTTGACGATATTCTGTTGACAGATTACTTTTGTTTTCTAATGTGTCAATTTCGGGCGACCAAATTTCGTAAGTCGGATCGTAAGGTCAAGGGAAATGGGAAAAGAAATAACATACCGCTTGGTTTTGGTGGCTTGGAATGCCGTCACTGCGTATCTCGTAAAACTGGTGGACGGAAATTCTTTTGGTCAAATGTGGATATGCTTTCAAATAGTTTAGCAGAATTTCCCTCTCATTTACTCAAGTGCAAACATTGTCCAGCTACTGTTAAGAATAAGTTAGCAACATTGAAGTTTTCACATTCTAATCAAATGAGCAAAATTCCTCGTGGAAGTCAGAAGGTTTATTTGAGAAGATTGTGGAGGCGTCTTCATGAAGATGATGACGATAACGCCACAAAAGCAAAGAGAGAGGCACAGGATAGTAATGATATGGCACTTCCAATTAAGAAGCAAAAGATGGCCCCAGATGATGCTAGCATAGCAAGCAGTGTCACTACTGATCCCGCAATTTCAACTGAAATGTTCAAGTTTCACGAGAGTAAAGTTCTCTTGGCAGTAAATGATGATAAAGATTGGCTCAGCGATGCAGATTGTTTTTTACGCGATAATTTGGAAGTTTTTTGCGCTACTAAAAATGATGTCAATGAAGCAACCAAAAACGAATTTTCTCGTGTCACGCGTGGACGTGTGGGTATACGTTGCATTCACTGCCAATCTGCAACAAATTCCGTTTATCCTGTATCAGTTAATGAATTGCATGAATCAGTCAACAGCTTTGCAAACATGCACTTTAAGTCAAAATGCAAAGAATCCATCAGAAATGAGTATTTAAATCTACTGGATCGCAGCGGGACACGGAAATCAAAAAAGACTTTGCCTGCTGTTTTAAAACGTCACTACATTTACGGGGCAACTGATATTCTGAAGCTTATCGATTCTCCAATTGGCATTGCCGCTTCCAAGGAGAGTATTCTAGTCAGTCGACAAAACAGTGAGCAAGATCTTTCGTCTTTTTATGCGAATTCAAATGATGAATCAATAGAAAAGAGACGGAGCAATTCCATGTTATCAAACAAATCTGTTGCAACAACGTCATCAAACAAATCTGATCCATTAGATTTATTTGTTCAGGTAGCTTTAGCACAAATTCCAATCCCTACGAAATTCAATAAAGAAAGTACGTGTAACTAGATGTGTTATTATTTAAAACAAAACATTTTTATATGAACTTGCCAATCTTTATGATAAAGTCAAAGTAAAACAATGACTAACACATGTACCGAACCTCGGTTACATAAAGAATTGTACGAATGTAGCGAGACGAAAATTAGCGTAATACTCGTACGTATGTAACAACTAAATATCCTAGTTTTTTAATGTAAATACAAATTTATTCACATCTTCTTTCATTAAATACTACCTGCACTAAAAAATCTCCTTGGCCAATCCTCAAATTGAAAACAAATCGCTTCCTTCCGATACATATATGTTCTCTAAAAATAGATTTCATTATGCTGCAGGACTTATGAAGCAGGTGCCAGCTCGATGTTATCCTTGCAGGTCTAGAAAATGCCCGCGCAATGGAAAGTCATTATATTCTTTCGAAGTATTGTATTCTTGGCGAGGATCATTTTTGTTTTACCGGAAGACCGGTAGCACATATTATCGAAACTAGGTAATCAAGGTTCCAGGATGTCTGCGAACCATATGCCGAATCGATTTCGTTGGGAAGGAGGTGCAGGTGTAGGCAGAGGTGGGATATAATTAATTGTCAATCATAAATTGGTAATGAATTTTGGAATTGTAATAGGAATTGGGGCTTGGCCAATAATTGTAAAAATAAAAATTACGCTTACATTGTATTTTCATTCCTACGTTCATATTACGGATCTTTACGTCGACGAGGTTCTGCGCTTGTGTTAGTCGTTCGGCTAATTCGATTGTAATGGAAACTCTACTCGAATCTTCAAATATTGCTTGGCATGTAAAATGAGTTGTAACTACAAAGTAATTTATACCTGGTACAAGAGTAGAAGTTAATAAAATAAAAGCATACAGTTTAAAAAAATCTCTAACTAATTATCACTTTTCAGAAGTCCAAGTCCTGCATCTTCTTCCCAACGAAATCGATTCGACATATTGCTCACCGGGATCCTGGAACCTCTAATGCATCGATTCGTTGCTCTAACTA
>Ga0115008_10000710_pt1 | contig 25767 bp, 20 predicted proteins | sample FraStrMetagenome_FD_87164 | JGI IMG/M metagenome (GOLD analysis project Ga0115008, IMG submission 87164) | Marine eukaryotic phytoplankton communities from Arctic Ocean - Fram Strait ARC3M Metagenome | ecosystem: Environmental > Aquatic > Marine > Oceanic | place: Fram Strait | collected...
AGCTCACAGCTCACAGCTCACAGCTCACAGCTCACAGCTCACAGCTCACAGCTCACAGCTCACAGCTCACAGCTCACAGCTCACAGCTCACAGCTCACAGCTCACAGCTCACAGCTCACAGCTAACAGCTCACATACGCGCGTACAAGAAGCAGAAGAAGCCTTTCTGAACGGTAAATAGTTTTTGCAAATAATTTTTTGCATCCACCTAACGGTCTACTACGGGGTGAAAAATTTGGGGTTTTGGTCGATCCAATATCACGAATTTCAGATCAACGTCCGACTGTTAAAAGCTCTTATATTGAAGAATTCTGAAGGATTATATTCTACACATGAATTTTCTAGACAGAACGTTTTTCAATTGACTTCCTGCGGCCACCAGCTTCAGCAATCTTATCGAATACCAGTATTCAACACATTCATTCTGCCTAGTAGGATAAATTGCACAATACTCTTAACCCTACAATAGACTCATCAAGGGATAAATAAAAAGGGTTACTTCCTTCAAAATGAGTAGACTTTACCGCTACAATAATTCTTTAAAATCCATGTTCTAGAAACCACTAATGCGAGTATGCCGAATATCAATTAAAATAAATTATCCACATCACAAGAAAAAATTACTCCGACATACATCATATAATATCCATTTTGCGTCCTTAACGTCTACTACGTCCTTTTCCTTTCGTGCGGGAGCGTGAAAGACCGCTACTAGGCGCAGTGGCTCCAAATAATCCACCACCGCTTGATGGAGCTGCATTTGATCCAAACAGACCACCAGTTGTAGGTGTCGGAGCTCCAAATGAACCTCCATTATTGGCTGGCTTCGGGGCACCGAAAAGTCCGCCACCGGTTGGAGCAGAAGCGGGAGTCGACCCAAAAATTGATGGAGCAGGTGCAGGGTTGCCAAATGAAAAGCCAGCGGATATTGTCGGCGCTTGGGCTATGAAAATTTTCATGAGTCGTTACAAAAATTCATTGAAAGTAAAAATGAAAATACAGCTACGCACCACCAAATAAACCCCCAGACAACGGTGCTGGCGACTTTGCTCCAAAGATTCCACCAGTATTACTAGCCGGAGCGGGTGCTGTTAACGGAAGAGTACAGCATCAGTAAGAGTATACGAAGACAAAGTTGGGGAAAACTTACCACCAAATAAACCAGTGCTTGGAGCTGCAGATGGTGCGTTTCCAAACAAACCTCCAGAACTAGGCGCAGGACCTTATAAAAGTAAAATAAATTTAATGAGTCGACTGTTTCAGCCCCTGAGAATACATACATAAATAAGGACTTACCTCCAAATAAACCAGTACTTTGCGAAGGCGCAGTCGTGTTACCAAATAAGCCGTCCCCAGTCGACACACCTGTGGAATTAGCTGCAACATTAGCTTTGGATGATAACATTATCGCTCTTAATTTTGCATCTTCTTCATTTTGTTTGATCAAAACTTGTGTTTCGGCGTTTTTAAAGGGGTCGTCATTTGGACCATGATATCTCCTCCATCTAGATCGTAGCTCTCCCACTTGCTCAGTGACAAACGCAACTTCTCCTGCAATGCGGATCATAGCTCTCTGATTACTGTTGTATATAGAAGCAATTTCATCGCGCGTTGCTTTTCGCGCAGTTTGACGCTCGTAGCCACGTCCAATGTCAGCGTTGGAAGCTTCAAACATGTCTAGCTGTCCTCTCAATACTTCGACTTCTTTTTGTGTCAGCCGCAACTGCTCCTCAAACGTCTTCAACAGCTTCCACATAAAGTTACTTGGAACCACTTCCTTTCGATCTATAAGCGCCGCTTCTTTGTCCATTAATTCGTTATATTTCTTTTCTAATTTCTCCTTTTCGCTCAAAGGCTCACCCTTGTCATTCAAATACGTCAGTTGAACTCCACGACGAGCTGCCAAAGCTTCGATCGGCCAAGCAGCTTCAGTTCGCCCACGATCAGAGTTGTCTTTAGAACGTATCCTAAGCTCGCGAGCACGAGCAACACTTCGTTCAATTTTCGAACTGATGATTTGAAAATCCGACCTTAACGCTTCACACTGCAATGGCAAATATTCATCTTCAAGAGACAACGAAGATGACAGCCCTTCTCCAGCAGATGCCAACAACCCATCCGTTTTCTTTTCTTCTTCGATATGACCTGTGCTTGCATTTTCCAACCACAAAGCACTTAGCACCTTAGGTTCCATCTTCGTAACGGATGCCATAGTCCTACGATGTTTCACAACCAATTCATAAATCTGCGTCACAGCTGATTGAGCTTGTGGCGGCAGTGTAGAAAACTGCGATGCCCCCGTCAATGATTGTACAGCTCCTGGAGTAGCATTTGGAGTCGCTGCATTGGTCGTTGCTGCCGTCGTTGTCAACGATGAATTGTTGGCATTTCCAAAGAACGACGATGTGGAGTTTGTCGTTGGATTTGACGACGAGGTACCAAAGAGACCACCACCTGCCGATGGGGCGGGGGCAGGATTAGATCCAAATAGTCCACCACCACTTGCACTCGGAGCCGGTGCAGGATTACCAAACGAGAATCCCGTGCTGGTTCCTGCACTCGGAGCCGGTGCAGGATTACCAAATGAAAATCCCGTCGACGGGGCAGTTGTCGCTGTATTATTCAGTGAAGTGCCCGGTGCCGGTGTATTCGCTGCGTTTGATCCGAATGTAAAGGATGGTGCTGGAGCAGAGGCCGTCCCGCTAGTTCCACCGAAGCTGAAGGCCATGTTAGTAGCGGGTTTCTTTTATGAACTTTTAGTAACAGCGTCTTGGTCGAGGGCAATGGTAGAGACTCGATGATGAATGCACTAACAATAATAATAATATTTGTCGTGTGGTCGTTGATGTGGTGTTTATGTACGAGTAGATCTACGAGTATATGGTTTGGCCATGTGATAATGTGATGGGATGATCGTAAGTTCGCGTTGAGTTCTGGTATATGTTTTCAATTTTGGACAGCTTTTTGGACTTGCTCGTACACACATACAATTCATGTACAATTTAAGACGTGGACATGGATGAAATTGCTCTAAAACAATAAATCGTAGACGTACTTGAGGAATATTTACCCCGAACTAAATAATACTTCGAAGTAAGATTTATGTGAAAGCGAATTAACAGAGCTAGCATGGCACGAAAGACTGGAAGGCACGATCTACGACCAGAAGTTACTGTTACACGTTGCAATTAATGTGATCCACACGAAGGACAGGAGGTGAGGGAGGTCGGGGAGTCGGGCTGTATGGGGGGGCAGAGTGGAGCATGATCTCTGTGACCTGTGACTACAAACTGCATCGCTGTGTAGACTCTACATGTTGCAACTTACAACAATTTAGAGATTTAGACCGAAAAACCTTTTTCTTCTCATGTGCTTAGTGTACATTTGAGTGACGGTACCTCATACATCCGCATCGCCCAACTTGTCCCAACTCCATACGAGTAGTACACAGCATAGCTAAGCTAAGCTTACTGCTGTGGTTCGATCAGCGTCTCAATAGAAATAATATGAACAATAGCAGCAACAACAACAACAACAACAACACGAGTGGACTGCAACATCGTTTTGGACTCCTAAGCCTCGATGGTAAAGGGCGAAACGGCAGCACTAATACTAGATCATCATCGGCAGCAGTTTCGTCGTCCAATGCCAATAACGTTAGCAATAGTAACGAACAACGGCAACAGCAGCAACAACAAGATAGTCTTACATCATATTACAATTCTCGTGGGATCCAGCAACCTGCTCATCCACGTCAGGAATCGCAATCTCTCACAATGGATCGTGGCAAATATGATTATTACGATATTCGTAATGAAGCGGACCCTTCTTCGGATGCTAGTGCATCTGATGAAGATGAATGTTGGATCCCTTGGTTTTGTTCTCTTCGTGGCAATGAGTTTTTTTGTGAGGTGGACGAGGATTACGTGCAGGATGAATTTAATTTGACTGGACTGCACACGCTCATGCCCTACTATGATAATGCGTTGGATATGATACTAGATATTGAACCTGAAGAGAAAGAGCGACCGTTATCTGAGGAAAAACAAGAAATTGTGGAATATGCTGCTGAAATGTTATATGGCCTAATCCACGCGAGATACATTGTTACCAGTAGAGGTATGCATGCCATGTACGAGAAGTATCGTAATGGAGCTTTTGGCCGGTGCCCTCGGGTATTCTGTGAAGGGCAAATGGTGTTGCCCGTTGGTTTGTCAGATTTACCACGGAATTACACAGTTAAAGTCTTTTGCCCTCGTTGCCACGAGTTGTATGTACCCAAAACACGCCAAGCAAGCATAGATGGTGCATATTTCGGGACAACCTTCCCTCATCTTTTCCTCATGACTCATCCTGAGCTTATTCCTCCTAGGCCAAATCAGAATTATCTTCCGAGAGTATATGGTTTTAAAATCAACGAATCCAGTCTATACTATCGTCATCGTGAAGATCCTGAACTGGCGGAAGCAAATCGTCAAAGAAGAAATCGACGCTTGGAAGGACGAAAGTAATGGCCTTAGAAATAAATAACGTTTAGACTCAAACAGATTGATGCTCGCAGTTCGAAGAAGTTGCACTTTCACGAAAATATAGCAAAGGTTTACATCGCTAAAAGTATGGAATGAACCACCGACAAAAAATATAGATGACGGCATAAAGTCAAGAATTGAAAGACTAACTTCATCACTGCGTTTTTATTTCACCTATATACTTATTATGTTAAAATCTACTATGGTTTCTCTAAGTAAAAGGTGCATATAGACATACCGATAAACCTACTATTACATTCATTGGTTAATTTTGTTGTAGATGATCTTCGCGCTGTCTCCTCGATGCCCATCTTTTGATAGTTCAAATAGGAATTTTTCGAAGTGTCATGACGTGTTATCGAATATTCTACACCGCCTAAGCTACCGCCTATGACCTATGACTCTTTTAGATAGGCGAATTCGGAAAGTTGTTGCATCTCGTTAGCCTGAAAATCTAAGCCCTCAACGAGGAAAACGATGGATATAAATGACTGTGGATCTTTCAATTTCGTTGAATTACACCATGTATTTTTTTATAAAATATTGTTGTTCTATGATTAGACCGTGTAACGATACATATTCGCAATAACAATAAGAATAATTGTCTTGTTGAAAATTTCCCTCGTTATTCCCCGCCGTGTGTAATGAGTAATGAGTGATGATGGAAAAGAGGCAATGTCTAGGATAATAGTCTTCTCAATATATTTAGCAAGTCAGAGAGAAGCAGAACAGCAAACAACTAAAACGTGATAAACTTAAGTTTTTGTACGTGTCTAATGCTTGAAGAATTTGCTAGTTACGAGTAAAAGCATTCAACAACGACTATTCCTCTTCCAAACCTGTATCTGATGAAGAGGACGAGTTTTAACTACAAAGTAATTTATACCTAGTACAAGAGTAGAAGTTAATATAATAAAAGCATACAGTCCAAAAAAAATTATGATGCCAAAGTGTTTTTCTAAATAGGAGTCCTTGAGAAAAAAATTTATTTAAGCTAGGAGCAGATATATCTCTCATCCAGACTAAGACTCTTTCAATATAACACTTAAAAAGGTGTGAAAAGCATTTCTAAGCTTCGTTGGTTGTGACCAATTCAATTCATGAAAAGAGCATGCACGCAACGCAGAACTCACTTTCACTCTTGCTCTCGCACTTTCTACGTTATGAGACTCATCTTCGAAAAAATTTGCAATTATGAGGCACCTGTAGTCAGAAATCGCATTGTCTTTAACAAAATGCTTATGCCACAATTCAATTTCGTCTGATTGATTGGGGTCGTTGGAATCGTAAACCAGTATTACTCCATCGACTTTTCTTTTCTGTTCTTCTGTGTCATTTTTGTTTTTGCCTTGTAAAAATGCACTCCAGCAGGATTCATAGCAGTGATCACCACTACAGTCCCATAGCTCAATCATCACCCCTTGAACTTCGAATTCTAGTATCCGACAACCCGCCGTTGCCAAGTACTTTGCTGATAAATCTGGTTTTGACGAATCATCATTGTTGCAACAGACAAAATTAGCAATCGTAGTTTTGCCGCACTTTTGCGGGCCGATGAGAATAATCTTTGGGGCGTCAGCTATTGTTTTCATTATATTACTTCGATTAGTTAGATTGCGCTGTTTACTTGCGCGTGTTCTCAACGGCTTAACGGTCAATGATGTACACGTACTCGTATCGGTATTCGATTATTGACTTCCGTATTTGAAACAACACAAGACATCCGACAACCTCTATGAAACGTTTTTCTTTTTTTGAATTTAGGGTATGGAAATGTTTAAGGGTCGTTAACGATCTCAAGACTGTGACTGTGTAAATCAAAAAAATTCACATCATATATACTTACTAATATATATCATTAATTACTAACAAAGGTTAACAACCAGTCTTCTGAGACTAACACTTCTTTGTAATTTTTCGTGAAACCACTTTTTGTAACTTTCATCTCTGATTTATCACAAATATCCATTCTTCTTTTTGTAAATAAATTCTACGCATTTATTGTATTGTAAATTCCTCCTCTATCATTTTATTTTTATTTTTGATACTACTTTTGTGTAAAAATTATTTGTACATTCAATTGTCAAAACTTTACAGTAAACGATACACCCCACCCAGGTGGATTACATATTTTGTCGTGCAGAGTACTCGTTTGTTCTTTGTTCATACGCACTTGAAAGTGACACGCAAAGCAATGGGTGAAGCACAATACAGTTGGGAAAAAAACCACATGTACGAGCTCGTACGAGTCGACATACAGAGTTGTTTTGAAACATTACCCCCCAACGTAATGCAATTCGTAATTTTTTTAATTTTTTCTGTGCACTGTGGTTGTCCCACATCAAATATAAAAAGATAATTGTGGTAGAATAATAACATCCATCATGAAGGTGATTACAAGTACAACGATTCCACTTCTACTGGCTGTTAAAGTGAACGCCTTTGCACCTGTTCGCATACCATTTAAAGGAAGCGTTTGTGCATTAAATATGGAAAACCCCGAAGATAAATATTATGAGGATGGAGGTGACGAACTTGGCTTTAATGAACCCAATCCATATGCTGACCAATATGAACCTGAAGAGCAGACACTCGTAACGGAAAAAATGGAAGAGATTGTGAACTCTCTCGCGTATGGTGTGTATACGAATAAGATTATTTCCAACGATTAAATTTTCTAATACATGCTTATGGTGTGATCGTAATATACAGATAGTGTTTCTTCCGAAACTGGTTATGTTGCTGCTGCGAAGAGCAGAGCCGAAGACGCACGTAGGCAAAAGGCCGAAGCGGAGCAAAGAGGAGAGTCGCTGGAAGATTTTACCCCGGTGTACAAATCGTCTATCTTGTTAAGTGATGGTGCAAAACAACAGGTGGAGTCATCCAATGCATCACAAAATTCAAGTAGTGGTGGCGTTAAAGAAGCAGTTCGTTCTGAAAATTCCGACATAATGTTTGTCGACGGGGAAGACGACGATGGATCGTTACTCGTATTTTGAAGAACTTAATGAATTGAATAGTTAATCATATTTTGAAAGAAAATAATTAATATGTTAATGAGTCAGCTCGAAGAATCAAGACAAATAATAATTGACTGCTTGTCAATGCTGGTACTCTCATGGGTGCCGTCGATATCGTCACATACTCTGAAGTCTGAGGCGTTTTTGGTGCTACTAGCTGCTCTATTTCACTTTTTTCATTTACGTGCGTACCAATAGGAGACACATAAGATATGCATAAATATTTTTGAAATTGTATGGTGCTCTTCTTTAACTTCAACCCTGGCCAACCTTAACCTAAAAAAATAAGGGCCCTAGGTATTTTGCTGATACATAGCAAGTCAGAATTATGCTAACAAAGTTCACTTGTGCGTTTGAAAGAATATCGTTGCCGGACACAAGCTGTAAATCGCGGGGAAGCGCCGTGCCTTCTTTCGATCCGCAATAACTGAGCTTCTTGTCATTATCATAATAAGATGCTTGTAATGTTGCCCCTAAATAACTATCTAGAACTGAACCAAGTAATCCGGATAGTCCCCCAAACAGTGATAAAGATGTGAAGTATGTTAAGGCTGTCCCACTCTCACCAAATTCAAACCCAAGAGTCAGTCCGTCGCAAAAGAACGCACCAATTCCAATCAAAACTCCACCTATAATAGACCAACAAAATCCATTAATAGTCACACCACCATTAGTTCCAGGTGGTACCTTCATCCAAGGTCGAGTGATCAGACGCGGGTCATTTCGATTTAGTATACCAAACTCGCTAGCAAGCGTATCTGCACAACAAGTCGAGTGATGCGCAATTACAGCACATGATAAAGCTGCCGATAGCGCATCATCACTGAAATCAATAAACTTCTCCTCGCCTATCCAATAGGCGTGAAACAAAGAAAATATTGTAGCGAGAAAGCTGCATGCGAGCACTTGCTCGGGCCCACGGCATGATGATTCCGCTGCAGTGGAGTCCAATTTTCGCTTTTCATCCTTCCGATATTTCGTTGCGCTACTCCCTATATGGTAGAAAAGAATGAGCAAGAAGCCTCGCAACCCACAGGATAATATGGAAAACCCGACGATCCATGCTGTTAACGCCCCCGATGGCGACAAAGACTTGCGCCGATATCCGTGCGCGGCTAAACCTGTCGCTATTAAAGTCGATAATGTGATTGCCTTCGAACTAAACGGCATCATCTTGCCGATATTTAGATAGCACAAGTAATCGAGATTCCAAGTATCTCACGTTATGTTCTTCAAAACTGTCGCTTTTATTGCAAAGCCAACAACACTAGGACAGGAACCCAAAGTACGATACATGTACGGACTCCATACTCCATACAAGGACCAGGATTTCAGGATTTCAGTGTAGGATTTTACTGCCAAGCATATTTTGTACGTTGGGAGTCACGCGTGACTCGGTACTACTCGTACTTTCTTTTACACAGATGTACGAGGTAGCTCTCTTTTTGGTGGATTGTGTACATGAAAAAATATATCCATATATTGATAACCACTCAGGTTTTTGTGATGGCAGAATCATTCGTTTCAAAAGAACGAACGTACGAGTACATTAGCCTTTATCAGAAACGAATGCCAACAAGCTAGACGAATCAACTTTTGGTGATGAGGTAGTAGTGGAGGAAGGTGCTTTCGAAATAGAATTTAGATATTGTGACATATCGGCGGGAGACAACTAAAATGTGTGAGGCACAAGATGATCAGCAAAATGATTTTGTCGAAAAGTTACTCAAACCATTTCTACAATGCAGATATTCCATTCATCTTCGGGAAATTGAACATTTGAAATCAGCCCAGCAAAGAGTAGATGTGCTGAATTGCGTGAGCAAAATATGTACCCCAGATCAAATGCGTGATGCTCTTGATCGCGGCAGGGGGAGACTCGTACTGAGGGTTTGGAGAAATTCGGCACGTTTTTGGAATTTAAACAATAATAAATCTTCTAGTTTTGGTGAAAGTTATAGTCCTGATACGGACCAAGTGGCTAAGCTTGCTCGGGCAGAAATTGCAGGATATCGTTTTGCCAGACAGATATTTTGCAGCACTTCTAATCCAGAGAAAATACCGGAAGTTTTGTACTTTTCCCATGATCACAGTGATCAAGTTGATAGATCTCACAGTGATGAAATATGGGCGCTTCTTTCATTTGTTGGTAAAGGTAGTGCCTATTTTGACAATGTGCACAGATGTTTCGATGGTTCCTTTGTTGGTGAGATGGTCACTATTCGTTATGAGTTTGGATTCAACGAACCCCATCCGCGACATGGAAGAGTTGAAGAAGATTTAAGTCAAGCGTATACACAAAAAATTCTAGATCAAGTTGTTTTTCCAATGCACCAGTATTTTTTCCAGAATAACACAGCAATATCAGAAGTTGAAAAATGTTCGCTTTGCCCTTCTGGAAACCCGATAACATTTAAATATATGGTAGAAGTGGTGTACCACAATGCAGTTGCGGATATAGAAAGTCATATGCGTAAACGAGATTTTACGAGAGAACCCGATGAAATTGCCATACGAGAGAGATATTCATTACTTCTCGAAACAATAAAGGAGTGTCTTGATTTTATTTCAAATGATTGTGAAAAGATGAGCAGAGTGCCATCAGTTTTAATACATTGTGATCTTCAACCACAAAATCTTGTTTTTTGGAACCATGGAAGCGAACGACGGAAGCGTAGCATTATCCCTGAAGTTGCTAGTGTATTAGATTGGGAAGAAGCCTGTTACGCAGATCCTCGCTTTGAAATTATGCTTTTATGTCGCAAAGTTTGCGCCAATTCAAATCAAGCCAATGCAATATGGAAAAGCTACAGCAATTTCGCCCGAACCTTTAGTCATGAAATTGGATCGATAAAGCCGTGGATGCGTTTGGAGGGGATTCACAGTATATTGACTCTAACACTTCAGGGTATGGATTTAGTAGGGGGTGGTCGTTCTCCATGGGAGAAATCAAGAGATTTGAATAAAAAGATTGATCGTGAGCTCGTAAGACTTGCATCTCAGGGTTTGCCATTTTGTCTCAATAATATATCCGATAAGTCCCTGCTACTCTCCTACACTCCATGATTTGATGAGTTTTTCATAGTATTTTAGAGCAGCAGTACAAGAAATCGAACCTATGTGGATCCGAGAGTAGTCGGGCGATAACGATACAAAGAGCAAGTGGAGTTAATAAGTTATGACTTGCAAGCTCGAAGAACTTAAAAAAGAAACCGTGTCTTTGAAAACCATTCTTCAGATACCTAAATTGTATAAGCTTCTCGGTTGTGGTATGCATAAAGAAAATCACGCTCACGTTTGTAAAGCATTTCTGTACAACGACAACGACATCTCAAACTTCAGTAAACAATTATCGACACTGACTAGCCAACATTTCTGCTTGGACATCCAATTTTATAACAAAGATTTTCTTAAAACTCGATGTTTGCCTCGGAAAGTTTTCCTTCCAGATATTTGATACGCTCTTCCGCCGTAGCCAATTCCTTTTTTAAAGAGGCAACCGACATGATTTTCGTTTTAGATCCCTTGTTGCCGGCCTTCTTTTTGGGATCAAGACTTATAGTAATTGGCTTCTTTGAGGACCCAGCGAGCCATTCCTCGCATGTATGTGCCGGTTCCAAACCAGCAGTATCCGGAAAAATGTCGTCCTGGAATGCATCGCTCTTACGTGGGACAGTAAATGAGAGAGGCTCGACTCCTCCACTTGTAACTTTTAGAATGCGAGCGGTTTCGCATTTCATAACGTTCAGCGCACGCTTTGGAACATTGCAATAACCCTTTCCAGGTGAAGTAGAGCGAAACTCACTAAGCGCATGTACCTTGGGAGCCTCGACCTCAAAGTACCCAAGCTTCCCGTCACCCTTTCCGCATAAGTAGACTACCTTCGTATCATTGTCATACAGAGGAACAAATGCTCCAGATGCCGAGTCAATTTTTTGTGTAACCACCGGCGAAGAAAGATTTCGTAAGTCCCACAATTTCATCTCTCGTGCAGAAGTTTTGTTAAATCCAGTAGACAAAATATGGGTGGAATCTTCAACATATTGCAACTTCACAGATTTTGACCCCTCGTGCATCGATTCCACTGTGCTAGAAACGGTTCCGGTCCTTGGATCAATTATACGTAGGGCCTTATCCTTACAAGAGCTCGCTAAGTTATCTCCACACTCATCCCAAACCACATCGTGAAGCAGATCATTAAATGCCTCGCATTTGCTTACACATTCACCCCGTTCGCAATCCCAAACTCTGACCGTCAAATCAGCCGAAGTACTCGCTAAGACATTGGAAGCAGTAGGATGATAACGTACCAACGTCACCTTCTTACGATGTCCGTCGAGCACGGCAAGCGCATCGGATCGCCCCATGCTTTCCCCCTTCTTGGCATTACCATTGGCATCAATGGGCTCCCAATCCTCCGGAATCGACCAAATTTTTATTGTACAATCTTCCGATGCCGTAGCAAGCATGGAATCATCGAACGGGTTCCAATCAAAATCGAAGACGCCACCCGAATGTCCACCAAGTGTTTGAGACGTCCCAGGTTCGAACCTTCCCGGCCGATCGAGCGAACAAATGGCAACAGGTCCTCCACCACCGGCCAAGGGTAAAGCGAAATACTTACCAGAAGCCTTGATGTATTGCTGTTCGCCAGTTTTGGTTGATAGGCGAAAGCCCGACCAACAATTCTGAGAAATATGCAATTTGAATTATGAGTAACGTGAATGTTCATAAATTAGCAGGCGAAGATGCCAATGGGAAAATCGAGTCGGTCATGTTACAAAAATATAATCCATCAGAGGAGCTTTTCGGAACGCACCTCATTCTTTGGTTGGTCAGCAAATATGTGGCGGTATTTTGATTGTCGTACTCGGAAAGCCATCGTCGTTGGGTTATTTACAACATTTACTGTGTAGTCGAATTTTTTATTCGTTGTGAGTACAAGAGAAGTAGTGGTATACATTTTTCGTTCCTTTTTTGTCCGAAACGAGATACGAAGTCATTCGATTAGTACCGGGTATACATATATGTTTTCGTAAATCTGTACTGTGACTTCGCTAATTAAGTGCAATTCGCAAAAATTCTCCTTTTCCCATCTCTTCACTCGTTCTCTTACACACGGGGAGATATTTTTCCCGTTGCGGCTCGGCTCTATGCTAACACAACAACTCTATAAAATTGTCCTCTCCTAGGATGGTGAGTTCTGTAGTAGCGACATAAAGTAGATGTTAACATTTATTATGAAAATAAATTACCGGTAGCAAAAAAGCGGTATATATTATATTCAAGATATTACTTCGAAGTATTAGAAATCTCTCTCTCTAGAAAGGTACTTTATGTAAACATACGTTCAATGTTCAAATGCCATGAATGTCAACGAATTGAACAATTCAGGTTAAAGTCAATAAAAAGCCTGAATCAGAATTGGATGTTTTCTGTTGATCACGAAAATCTCGATTCAAACACAATTGCCTAAGTAGTGTTGACATTTGATATATTTCTTTCCGAAGCTTTCCTCATCATACGTTCTGTATACCGTCTATTTTGGATCTTGGTTTGCCTGACCTTTTCGTTACGTTTCGCGATCATCTCTTCTCTTCTAGTCCGGATTTCGTATTTCACCCTTTCCACCTCGTCATTTAGTTCATTGCTTAGGTTATCCATTTTCGATGTCCTTTGGCTTTCCAATTTAATGATCAAATTCTCCTTTATTTCATTTTCGATGTATTCCAAGGCATCCCATAAGGAAAGGCGTGTGTATTGCGGCCAAACTTTCTTGACTTCGCGGCCTGCCAACTGCCCTGAAATATACGTGACCTTTCCTCTTTCAGAAACGCACCCATTCATAAAGTTTCCCTCGTATCGAAATTGCGAACACTTGAAAATTCCGAAACCATGAATCTTTCCATGATTGAATTCTCCTTGAAACGAAGAACCACTATCGAAAATGAGTACGCCCTTACCATTTCTTTTTCCATTTACCCAGTCACCTTCGAAAGAAAACTTAAACGATTCCAAATTTTTGTTGGATTGGTCGCTTTCAGAAATTTTATTAGTGAAAGTAGTTATCCCTTTTCCTTCCATGTAGCCATTGTTCCAAGACCCTTCGTGACGAAAATAAGACTTATCTCCTTGATAAGTTGCTTCGCCCTTCCCATGACAGAAGAACCTTTCGGAAAGCTGTCCATCATATCTCTGTCCAATATCGTAGGCAAAAATACGACAATCATCGGAAATGACGCCTGGTGGAGGTTTTGGACTTTCTATTTTCAACACTGGTTTCCACATAAGAAGTGAAGAAAATGCTCCCGCGCGGAGAAGAGCAGTCACAGATCAACTGAAGGGGCAAGAACAGAAGAAATAGCAACTAAAATTTCAAAAATTGGATTTTTGGTAATAATTACGAATTCATATGTCAAATATTAAGTGTTTGGGCAATTTCTCAGTAAACGCTGGGGATCGGGATCAATGTGAACTCTCTAAATTAGCGAACGAGATTTTCACAGGTCCACCTGTCACCTGTCACCTGTCCACCTGCGATATTTTACGCTCTTGTGCGGTATATCCCAAACTCAGTTGAAAACAAACGGCACCATGAGAATTTTCCCCCACGCAGTGTTACGTCAGTCGCGTGTGAACGGCTGTGAATCTACTTTCCCTCGTCTCCGGGGCATTTGCATGATTGCATTCGTTCGCCATTGTAGTGTCACGCCAATGAATACTACATGGACCTTACCGTAGCAGCAACCACCCGAAAAGCAACCTACCTCAAATTTATTGTTTTTAGAAAACATTGTAGATATGGTGGAGACTCGACGACAGAAAGAGGCAAGGGAAAGGTTAGAAAATTCGGCTGGTGTCGTTGAAGAAAAAAGCCCTAATGGATTAAATAATACTGAAAGAAGCAACGCCAATGGCGATAAAGCTCAAACGATTCTCGCCAAGGAAGGTGAAATAAGTAAAAAGGCTAACGTGAGGACTCCTAAACGATCTATAATAGGTTTCTCTCTTTTGTGCATAATAAGTTACGTCATGTGGCCGGAAGGGGGGCTCTACGTTGAACCTGGCACGGGCGCTATAACACGAAAACATGTTTGGTACTATGGATGGATTACGGCAGTCAGCACTGGACTAGGGGTTGTTCCTCTACTTTTTGTGCGGGATGTTGGGCAATTGGATAAATTTTATATCGGAATGTCAAATGCGGTTGCGAGCGGTATGATGATGGCCGCAAGTTTTTCTTTAATAATGGAAGGGATGACGTTTGCAGACCCGCTCGACCACAGTGAAGTGAGCTGCTCAGTTCGAACTTTACTTGGCATTGCTATTGGATTGGTATTCATTTTTGGTACAAAAAAGTTTTTGGATGAACATGAGGATATTCACATGGACGACGTGACGGGTGCAGATGCCAAAAAGATTCTGTTGATAATTATTGTAATGACATTGCACTCTTTTAGTGAGGGTGTTGGTATTGGCGTAAGTTTTGGTGGTGAAAATGGAGATAAACTCGGAATGTTCATCAGTGCCAGTCTAGCCGTGCACAATATCCCTGAAGGACTTGCAGTTGCTGTTGTTCTTCTTCCTCGTGGCATTGCGAAATTAACTGCCGCTAACTGGTGTATTTTTACTAGTTTACCTCAACCTTTAATGGCTGTTCCAGCTTTCATGTTTGTTAACACATTCATACCTATTCTTCCCATTGGGCTCGGATTTGCTGGTGGTGCCATGGCATGGGTTGCTGTCACGGAACTTTTGGTTGAAGCGTATGAAGATACCGATCTCATAACGACTGCTTCTCTCACATCAATTGCCGCAGCCACAATGCTATATCTTCATGAAAGTCTTCATAAAATTTAGTAATGCCATAAATATGTTGACCAAATTATCACCTGGACTTTATATTTACCTTTGACTCGAGTTCGTGTTCGTCTTTTAAAGAAAAATAGCCTCTAGAACAATCGCAGCGAAGGAAAATAGTATCGATATAATTAATGATTCTAATAGGATTATGGACTTAGTGAGAATGACGTAGACTCAGGTACCATTGCCCTTCGCAAAAAATTATTGTCCGACGATGAAACACCTCGACGTAACCACAACTTGAAGTATTTTTATGGAAGTAAATATGTGAAGTAAAAAAACCCCAGATCTTACTTCCTCGATAAAAATGGTGTGTTTAAATCATTTTAGTTGACTTTTCTACTTTCGACATAATTTTAATGCTTTAATAAAATTTCACGATTATGAATTTGATAGAGAGACATCAATAAGCTTATCTTTTCTTCCCGAAAAATAATCCAGCCATACCCATTGCGAGCCCTAAACCTGCGACTGCCATCCCTGCCCCAACTGCCATCTTTTCCATTCGCTTCGCGTCTTCCTTACTTATTGCATCTAAACACGCCAAATGTAATTCCGTGGCAGCTAAATGTTCCGGTTCCGCCCTAAGAATAGCTTCGCATTCTCTTCTAGCTTTATCACATTCACCATTTAAGTAAAAAGCAATAGCAATGCCGTATATGCAATCAACTTGATGTACATAACCTTCATTTACTAAATTTCTCAGTATCTTAATAGAATATTTTCGCTCTTCCGAGCTACTCGATTTGGTTAAGCAAAAGGCATATTCGAATGTAGCGTCAATGCTCGGTTTCGATGCACACTTTTGTGCCAACGCTTCCAAGGTAGCCTGCGATGGGACGCTTGCTGCCAGTTTTTCATTTACAGCGAGTCTTGCCATATTTTGTTGTGTGCTGGAATCCGTTTGGTAACCTCGCATCTTGATTTATATAATTTGATGGAAATGGGTTTTTTATCTTACTTTACGACTACATTTTCTCTGGAAAGGACATACGATTGAGATGCGAAACAAAGAGAGAAGAATTTCCTTCATACCGGCACAATTCGTAATTTATCACTACGTTTGTGTGTGCGTACGTATTTGCTTGTATCCAGTCGCTCGAAGATATATCAGATAGAAGTTCGCGTTTACTTGTCGATTAGAATTTTCATTCAGTAGGTATGAGTAGAGAAGTTACATATCGGTACAGTTTTAAAAAAAAGTAGAGTCTACTTCGAAGTAAAAAGTATACAGTTGAAAAAAAGGGTTACCGGTAGTTAGCTAAATTGTCTCTCGTGACACGCTCTCAAATCTGGCACTCTTCGTCTCCACATTCTCCGTTACGAGTACCCTCGACCCTCGACCCTCGACCCTCCAGTCCTCGAGTACCGTACTTCTCACAAGCACCAATGAGCAAAATGATCAGTGACAGTGACATTTCAAGTTGGAGATTTGACAGGCAAAATTCATAACACCTCCATGCAAAGTATACTATAGTGATACGTATACATTCAACTCTTCACATTCGCAATACGTACGAACATTAATCTTCTTCTGGCGTGAGTGTAGGCAGGAATATCCTTGGAGTAGATTTATTACCTTACTAAGATGAGTTACATTATTTCATCATCTGTTCGAAATACCGATTGCAGTAGCAGAGCGTTGCATCGTGTACTCGCATTCACCACAACAGGATGGAAACAGAATGCATCCTTCAGAACTTTTGGCTCGAAACGACGCGGTATGCCCGACATACCAATACTTCCAAAGGATTTTATGGTTCGTACGGGGTCGCCCAATGTTTTTATTGCTAAAGCGGCAGTAGCAGATTTGAAAATTAATGCGAGAAAGCTCTTCGTCGAAAACAGTAAACTTCCTGGAAGATTTAAAGGGGCCAATTTTTCATATATACATCCAAAGAGTGTGAGTTGTCGTTATGTTTATATTTATCAGTCGAAAGGCCTCATCTTTCATCTTTTGATAAAGCTCAAATATGAATTACCAATTCACAAAAGACCAGAAATAGCTTTCATCGGAAGGTCCAACGTAGGCAAATCAAGCCTGATCAATGCTCTGAGCTCTAAATTACAAAGAACTGAAGGAAGTCAAGCATTTGTCTCAAAGCGCCCAGGTCGTACGCAGCAAGTAAATTATTTTGCCATCTCTCCGACAAGCTACAAAATTCCTCATGATAAAATTCTCAAAAATTCCAATGTGCATGGATATTTTGTTGATTTGCCTGGCTATGGTTTCGCGAAAGCTCCAAAAGAAAAAATTGAAGCGTGGACAGAAATTACTCAAGAATTTTTGCACTCTCGGGAAGCTGACATTCTTCGACGGGTTTTCATCTTGATTGATGCTCGCGTTGGTGAGCAAGAGGTAGATCTCATGATAATGAGGTGGTTCGACGAGCTAGATTTACCATACACTATAGTTCTCACCAAAGCAGATAAGGCAAAGAAGGTAGGCTTCACAGAATTAGTAAATAGACTATGTATGCATTATGATAGTCAGATACACGGTGAAGAAAGATCGACTGGCTCCATGGGCCCGACAATTCACGTCACGAGTTCCAAAAGAAATATAGGTATTAACGAGTTGTTTTGGGCAATTGATGCAGAATTCGACTCTGTTTGAAAAGTAACAAATTAAGGAGAAAGTCTATAATGGTATTCGGCTAGGACCACGCGAATCACAAAAGAATCGCTCGATTATTCCATTTCATATAATCGTGTGTCTTTCACCATTTGCGCAGCGATCGTCATTTTCGATTATAGTTTTTATGAATAGTAATATTCGTCCGAAATTCCCGCACTTTTTAATTGTTCTACAATCTTCGCTTCGGCTGCTGCTTTCTCTCTCAACTTATCTTTTTTACTCTTTCGCTTCCCTTTGATTCCACCGTACATTTTGTCGTGGGCTAGGCCCTCTTTCGAATGTTGCGTACCAAGATTTGGAGTCTCCAGTGACTGTTCTTTTTTTATCCTATTCCATCTAGCTTCGTCAGGCTCGAAACCAGGAAGAATTTCTCTGAACATTTTGGCTTTCAATGTACGCTTCTCGATAATATTGAAGTGGTCTTCGTTCTGTGCTGTTATAAAAGAAACAGCGACTCCAGTATTACCTGATTGCAGTTAAGTTGTAAGTAGAGCGAAGCGCTTCTAAATATAAAGTAGCACATAAGCACTTACCTGCCCGGCCCGTTCTACCGACCCTGTGTGTGTAGTCGGTTGGGCTCCTCGGTAGATCATAATTAATGACGACAGGTAATCCTCGAATATCTAGTCCTCGTGATGCGAGATCGGTTGCCACTAAAATTTGAACGGTCCCCCTTCCGAATTTCTGGAGACGTGTCATTCTTGTCTGTTGATCGAGCTTTCCATGAAGCTCAACGGCTTTAAGACCGACTCTTCTTAACTTTTTGCTGACCATTTCAGAAGCATATCTAGTTGCAACAAAAACCAATATACGATCCCATTCCTCATTGCTATTATTCTCTATCAAATAACGTAAAGCTTGTGTCCTGCTTTCTTCTTCTACTTTAATCACCCGTTGTAAAATTGTAGTTGGCGGTGCACTATCATTTGCTGCATTAACTTTGGTATCAATGGAACGAATATAATTGATTGGGTAACCACCATCCTCCTCATTCTCCCCAGTTCTTCCTAACAGTCGTTTCACTGCCGGTTTGATTGTTTTGGGAAATGTCGCAGAACATAACCACTTGCGAAGTCCGGCTTCCTCGTTACTCTTGCTGTTGTGTACCATTGTCATTACAGCATCCATTTCGTCTTTGAAACCAGCGGATAGCAATCTGTCTGCTTCATCTAATACAACAAATGAAAGTTGAGACATCAATATCTTCCCTAACTTTAGGACTCCCCCATTTATTCTTTTGTCGAGATTTTCATCCTGGATTTGTTTCTGCCTTACTGTTGAATCGTCTCTCCCTCTACTTTTCCGATCAAGCGCATCAACTAATGTTCGTTCTAATACCAAATCGCTAGGATCATTGTCAAACTTGTTCAATACGTCAACCAATCTACCAGGTGTGGCGACAATTACATCTGGAAACTTGTCCTCGTTCTTGTCCAAAAATAGAGAGAAAAAAGCTTCCATTTGTGGTTCAATTGGGACACCTCCATAAATAGCCACAGACCTAATCTTTATCTTTTCACTAGAAGTTAAACTCTCAATTACACTTGATATTTGCATACATAGCTCTCTAGTTGGGACTAATATCAACGAGCGAACGATATTTCGAGAACTTCCATAAACAAGGTTATCATGTTGTTTATCTTTTGCAATCAGCTGCAACAGAGGCAACACAAAGGTAGCAGTCTTACCACTACCAGTAGGAGCTTCCACACAAATATTATTGTTTCGCTCTGCATCAAGTAATATAGGCATTGCGATTTCCTGTATATTCGTCGGGGTATTCCAACCTTGCTTTGAAGCCGCCTGTTGTAAGTCAAAAGAGAGGCCGAGAGAGGCGAATGTCTGTTGATGCTGAAATAAATCAGCATCATCCTTAACCTTTTTTAAATGCAATTCAAAACCTGCGTACTCGTGCTGTACAACTCGTCGCACCTTCAACTGTTCCGTTCCGAACGCTCTACACAACGTTGTCAACGCCATGAAGACGATTGCTGCAATTCCCACCACATTCAAAGAAAACATCGTCACGATCGTCTATATTTTTCTATGCCGAAAGAAGAAAAATCTACAACCTTATCCGTTACTAGCACAGTCAATGGATGTTGAATCCTCTATCCGCTCGTCTACTTCGTTAGGGTGTAAAACAATCACAACACAAAAATCCTGCTTTTGTTCTTTGCAAAGAGTGTGATGATGGTGATGTTAAAAAGCGTGTGAGTCTGAAGTTTATGGCGTACGCAGGGTTTTATGGCCCTGGGTTGGATGAAGATGTTTCCTGAGAGTTCGTATAGGTTACTTTACGAACATTCATTTGTCCACAGAATGCCGATTTCGTCATGATTCATGTTCATAGACCTACGGGATAGATGCACTTTCTTTCTAAACACTCCTACCATCATCATTGTCTACTGTCGTTACGATTACACTGACCCCGAGGAGAGAAGAATTGGAGTGAGGAAAACAAAATAACGCTGCAAATAGTTGTTGGGGATTCTCGGATAGTGGTGAAAGCGAAGTTTTGGAATAAAATCGCGAAAACGGTGCAGGAAAGAAAGTCAAATCTGTGCAAAATACCGTACCAATGGTTTCTGTGCAACTCGTACGATCCTATTCAAGGAGAGTGCATGTGACGAGACTGGGAACTTCGTACAAACGAAACTTGGATTGGAAGCCGTATCAAGTTGCAAATCTGTTTTCTACATCTGCGGATGCCGCGAACGATGAAAAGAAGAGTCAGAATGAGAGTAAAGATTCAAATTTTAAATTGTTTTCGGAGTTATCTAAGTTGCGTTTATCGGCTTTGGTTGTAGCTACTTCCAGTGCGGGATTTCTTGCTGCGGGTAGTGCTCCAATATCATGGGCAACTCTGTCAGCTTGTTCGTTTGGTACTGCGCTGTGCGCAAGCTCGGCTGCTACTTTCAATCAGGTATTTGAGATTGATAGGGATGCTTTAATGAAACGAACGCGTAATAGGCCTTTACCAAGTAAGAAAGTTTCAAAAGAAGGAGCGATAGCGTTAGGATTGTCAACTGGAATTACTGGTACTGCAGTATTAGCGCTAGGGACGGACCCTGTCACGACGGCACTCGGGTGCGGCAACATCGCCTTATATGCTGGGTTGTATACTTACATGAAACCAAGGAGCGAAGCAAATACATGGGTGGGCGCAGTCGTTGGCGCCATTCCACCTGTTATGGGATGGACGGCAGCCGGAGGATCTATCATAGATCCTGAAGCTATTCTGTTAGGCGGCACACTGTTTTTGTGGCAGTTTCCTCATTTTTTCGCCTTATCGTGGATGCATCGCGTCGATTACGCAAGAGGCGGGTTTCAAATGGTACCTTGCAATGATAATCCTACTGGTGATCGAACGGCTGCATTAATCAATAGATATACCTGGTACCTTTCATCAATACCGCTTATATCCACGGCGCTTGGTGTAACCAATTCGATGTTCGCTGTAGAAGGATTGGTATTGAATGCTTACGCGCTCTATGTTGCAAAGACTTTTGATAAAGAGAGGAGCAATGGAAATGCAAGAAAGGTATTCTTGACATCGCTATGGTATTTACCGTGCTTAATGACACTCTTCATTTTACATTCAAAGCATTGGCGTGAAGACGTCACTGAAGAAGAAGTAAGAATAGACCTTCACGCGTATATCCAGAGGAAGATAAATCAAATACGCTTGAAAGGAAAGGAACTATGTATTCATGAGTCTACCGTCGTAAAGGAAAGGGAGGATAAATGTCCTGTAACAATATCTCGAGAGACAACTGCACATGCTGCACTACCTGACATCGTGATTTCGTCAACATCAAATGAGCAGCAAAACAATAATCCTTCATCATAGAGCGTAATGTCTCCTGATTTGGGTAACTCGTAAACAAGTATATTTTGAAAAACTTAAACATTCGCTTCTAAACATGTTTTCTTAATCGCATCTCATCCTTTAGACGGTGCAATAACCGCATTTCAACATAGATATGATAGTGCATTTAACCTGTTATTATCACTATCTTAGTACGGTGTTAAATTCTTTGGTGTATGTCTACCTTTCCGCCGTCTAGATATTGGACCGCCCCCTACACGTGGCTTGTCGACAGGATTTTGGTAGTAATGCGATGAAGTGACGCTTTCCTTTGGAGACTGCAAAGACCATTCGCAAATTCTTGCGTCCTCTCCTCCTGTATGTATGTCACTGAGACCTGTAGTTTCCTGTCGCCAGCAATAACTCCGGATGCACCCCATATGACCTTTCGATAAGATTGAAATTGTTGAAAAACTTCCATCGTTAGATACATCAAATATTCCAGCGTTGCCACTGCTAGAGCCAGCTAACAATGAAAGCTGTTGTTCCTGCTCTCTCCACGTACATCCAACTAAATAGTCTATTGATCCAAACGAATTGTATTTCTGATTCACAAGAGAACTCAATGTATGACGTATTGAATCACCTCCGTAATCGCACATTTTTTGAGCAGCATCCCAGTGCCAAATACTCATCGTTTCGTTTCCTGTTAGACACCATATACCAGGAACAATACCACTATTATTCGGACCAAAAAAGTTAAGATTTCTTAAAGGAGCCTCTACATTCAAAATACTTTTTAGAGCACTCTCTTCTGCTGGTTGTGACGTATCATAAATGCATACTAATCCATCCTCTGAACCGCTTGCCAAAATCCTGTCATTTTCTTTCATGAATCGCACTTTCGTTACCTCCAAGGTATGAGCATCAACATATTGTCCTAAAACATTTTGACAACTATTGCTCGACCTCACATCAAAAAAAGTCAATTTCCCTTTATTTCCGCCAACTGCAATGAGTACACCATCGTATCCAACCGAAACGGTTAATGCTTCTTCCTTCGGTAGACTGCAGGAACAACATGCAGAGGCACTATTTTGTCGCAAATCGAACAACTTTACGAAGCCATCTTCGGATGATGAAACAGCTGTTGTATCATGAAGCATCGTTAGATCCGTAATTTGTTTCTTATGAGCTTGAGGAATAATGCCCTTCATCTGCATTGTTTCCTTGTCATAACTAACTATTGATCGGTCGCTTAGTGCTGATGAAACCGCACTTTGTGATGATGTCATATGAAGAACGTAAACACCGGCATCGTACACATAATTGCTTTCACTCGAAGATTCCGCTTTCTGAAAAGATGTGACGACCGTGCGCTTGAGGAAATAGTTTTGTATCATCGAGATTGCCACTTTTGACGTTTGATTAAAATTTTACAATTCTCTGACAGGATACATTCTAACCATCATGTTTATGGATGTTGGTGTTAGCGGTTGTCGGTTGTCGGTTGGAGTGGGAGTGGGAGTCAGTTGACTTTGGTTGGCTAAGAGCTACTGTTAGCTTTATACGAACGCCTCGAATTCCGCCGATTGACAGTTTTAAACATGCGCGTCTATCTGTATTGCAGCGGCGAAACTGCGAAACTTCAGATATCTTAACTGTTTATTGCTTTACAAGATATATCTCTTATCAATACCTAGGAGTAGAAACAAACGACAAAGCTCTAACCAATACCTAGAATAGAAACAAACGACATAAACGCAGTATACCATGTCCACGTCCAGAGCTTATAATGAGAACGGTCCGCGCACTCCGAGTCTCCCAGCTCGCAAAGCTTGGAAAAAGCAGCGCGATAGAGAGGAATATGTGAAGCGTGGGATCGATAGTGGTGAAAGTGCGTTAACGAATAATACGAGTTTAGGTCCACTGGAGGACTGCGATTATTTCGCGGCATCTTCTCTTATGATAATGAAGCAAGCTGTAGTGGTTGGATCTGACCATGAGGGGATAAAACGTCGTAAAGATGAGGTTGATTACGAAGATATCGAGGCAATTGTTTCACTCGTGGTCAAAATACGATCCTTTCTCAACGGTAAAAAATTATCCCTTGATAGTAATATTCGAGGTGAAAACAGAATACTTATGCTTGGAGAGCAGTCCGATGAAGCGACACTATCCCCGCTACATAGCTATATTCGACGAAAGTGTATTGAAGTTTTCACTACATCGCGATCTGATATTGAAGTATGTGCATGGGGTAAAGGTCGAAATATTCGACCAGGTCAGGTTGGTTTGAGATGCTTTTTTTGTAGAGACGAGGAGTTTATCCGTAGGGCACCTCAAAGCGTATCGTTCCCATCCAAGATTACGAGCCTCTATTCTACAGTTTCAATGATGTTGAGACGACATTTATCGTTATGCACACATATTCCTACAGAGGTACTAGAGACTGTTACTAAATTGAAGGTGGAGAGTGGAGGAAACTGTACGGCCGGGAGGTCGCAATACTGGATTGATTCTGCATCTAGAATTGGTTTAATTGATACACCTGTCGGAATAATGTTGCGGTCAGACTTCGATCGCGCCACAACGTCTACGCTCTATCCAGTCGAAAACTCAAAATCAAACTCGATAAGTCACTTGCCTTGTTCGATTGAGATCACAAATCGTGCAATTATTAAAACAACGATTTCGGCTTATTCGGTCGACAATTTATCTTCCTCGACCATAACGGACGATAAGCGATGTTTGGTATCAGAAAGTGATCGACATCTTGTACAAGGACACTTCTACTTCGCAATGGAACAGATGAAACCAACGTAAGCTCACCACTTGATCATACATACATACATTTTTACCGCCTCCCTCATTTTCGTTTACAGTTGTCTCACTAAGACGGAAAAAATCGGAGCTTACAAAGAAAGACCGTTGAATTATCCAGGCATTGCTTGCAAGTGGTGCAATGGGCAACCAGGCTTTGGTAGATACTTCCCCGTGAGTGTGCAAAGTATGGCTCAAACAACGACGACTCAGACAATAATCAAGCATTGTTTGAAGAAGTGTGCAAAAATACCTTGGGAAATACGTGAGAAGCTTGAGGTTCTCGTCTCGAAAGACAAACATGATGAAAAATTGACTGGCAGCAAGCCTAAATACGGTTCAAGAAAACTTTTCTTTGAACGTGTATGGAACAGAATTCATTCCAATAGATTCGTGAAAGCGAAAAATTATGCAGTATCTACAGCTCTTGTTGACACACGAGACGATGCAGAAAATGACATAGAAGAATATGAGTGGCACTCAGCCAAGAGAGTGAAGTACGGTAATGATGAATAAGATGAAAAATAGGATATGCGCCTGATTTCCATGAATGAAGTACTCATCAATATCCATGAATGGATTATCAAAAAGATACATAGATCAGCAATGAGAACGCTTGATATATTACAAAGTTAGTACTGCTTTTGATTTCCAACACTATACTAATACTCTTACTTTAAGAAACGTATAGACTCGATGCAAAAACAATATCACGCTTAATTGCAACGCTGGCTGCTTCCATCTTTCGATAGAGGGATGGATTCCCGACAACCCTCGCACAATTCCGAACTTCTCTACATAGCTCATCTAAACGGGTTATACAACGTACTATGGAGCCTTCTTGAACTAGAGTTAGATCGCATATGTTGCGAAATGGTATTCCCTGAGCCCAATCATAAACAGGATGTACGAGGCCAAACTTTAGGGTAGCATCGCAAAAATCTTTCGGATCAATTTTAAGTCCATTTTCCAGTTGGAGTGCGCCAATACTAGTTGCAATTTCCTTCATCTTGATACAGCACATTACAAGACTTTCGGGCAGTTCTGAGTCAAACTCGTCTTCTTTCTTTTCTTGAAAAACGAG
>Ga0115008_10000716_pt1 | contig 25688 bp, 31 predicted proteins | sample FraStrMetagenome_FD_87164 | JGI IMG/M metagenome (GOLD analysis project Ga0115008, IMG submission 87164) | Marine eukaryotic phytoplankton communities from Arctic Ocean - Fram Strait ARC3M Metagenome | ecosystem: Environmental > Aquatic > Marine > Oceanic | place: Fram Strait | collected...
AAGTAGTTTAACAACACGAATTAATAATAAAAAATTTATTCAATTTATAAAGGACTTTCGTGATTCAGTTGAATGGTTAAATTAATTTTATAAAATCTAGTGAAGAATTTATATGTTTAATAGACATATCATTTTTATTTTCAATGAATCTTTTATGATTATTTGCTATATGAATTTTATTATACTCTTTAAGCTTATGAATTTCGATTTCCCCTTTCCCATTTGAGAATGCTACTTTACCAAATCCTAAACGTCTTAGACGCTGGAGACATATGATACATGGACCGGATGAAAGATTGTGAATATGTTTGGGTTCGTTATGTTTATCACTGATAGAAACCCGTACACACCAAACAGTAAACTTACTAAAATCATAAATAGGGTTATCTTTTTTCGGCTTTCCCTTTTTTCCATACAAAACGATACTTCTTTGGATTTCGCCTCACAACTGTATTTATAAACTTTGCTACAGCAGCCATCTCCGCGTGTTGGGAGCAATCTCGCATACCAATAAAATTAGTTCTACGATTATTATATCCAGTAGCATACACTTTATTCCCCTTAACTATCATTGCTCCAACCATCATCCTACACTGAGAATGAAGAGCACATTTGGTAGTTTTTCTTTGGAGGTTCTTGATTTTGCACATATTAAGCTATTAGTAATTTAGTTTTTTATTGTTATAATAAATAACAATATAAATCAAATTTTTACATATATGTATAGTCACCAGAGTTAAAAAAAAAATTTGATCATAAAATTATTTAATTGTTAAAATTAAAACTAAAGATGCCTACTAAAAAGATAGTTATTATAGCCCCTGTTAAAAATATCATTGAGATTCTCAATGTATTGATACTTAAACATAAATCAAATATTGCGGGTTCATCAACATCTCATTTTAAGGTTCGGAGCTTTACAAAAATGCTTAATATTCTTCAGAAATATACAGGGACTTATATCAAAAGTGTAGCTGATGTAAAGGAACATTTCAAAAAGAATGGAGTTGCAAAACCAACTAAAATAGGACTTATTGTAGAAGAGTATCTTAAAACTGGACTTAATAAAGAAGCAGAAGAAGCCAAAAACCATCCACAACTTAAAAGTGTTTTAAATTTAACAAGAATATATGGTATAGGACCCGCAAATGCCAAAAAGTTATTTGAGTACCATGATATTGTAACCGTTGGGGATTTAAAAAAGGCTTTTAAAAGCAATCCAGATATTATAAATAAAAAACAAGCTATTGGTCTTAAGTATCATAATGAACTTCAAACCAGAATCCCTAGACTAGAAATAGACGGTTATAAAAAAGAGATTGAAAAACTTTGTAAAAAGGTATCTCCTAATATCGAGATGTCAATAAATGGTTCTTATAGAAGAAAACAATCTACAAGTGGAGATATAGATATTTTAATTACATCTAAAGATCCTGATGATGATACTAGTAAATTAAGAAGTAAATTAATTAAAAAAATGAAAAAGGAAGGTATTATTATTGAAACCTTGGCAAATGGAAAAAAAAAATTTATGGGTATAGCTAAACTTAATAAAAATGGATTTAATACTGCCAGACATTTAGATATTATTGATACAAGTAAAGAACAATATCCTTTTGCTCAATTATATTTTACTGGTTCTGGAGGTTTTAATTCTGCTATGAGAGCACATGCATTAACTCTAGGATTTTCTCTTAACGAATACACTTTAAGTGATAAACTAACTAAAATTCCTATAGATTCCGAAATTATATACAAACAAATTGGAAAAAATAAAATTGATTATGAAAGAGACATATTTGATTTTCTTGGTATGAAATATGTGAAACCCAAAAATAGAAATAATATAACAACTTCTAAAGTTGTCCTGACTCAAGATCATGAATAGGATGTGTATCAAAATCTGGTTCTTCATAGTAATATTGTTTTTTTAAGCAATTGTTTCTTATATAACTTTTAATACAAACACAGTGGGTTATACAAAATAAGAATTTACTACAGAAATTTTTAAAAAAATTTTTAGCTTTAAAACGAGCGACCATTTATACTAAAATTATAATAACATAATATTAAAAATTATTTACCTTAGTAAATATAATGCCTAATTGTTTGATTTGTCTAGAAGAATGTTCTAATGAGTTTTGTTTTTTAACGTGTAATTGCAAAAGTGTTTACCATACAAAATGTATTAATAAATGGTTAAATTATAGCCGAAGTTGTCCTACATGTTCTAAGAAATTTAAAAAAAAATCCAATAGTAATGAGGAACTTCTACGAAAGGCAATTTTTTATAATAGTATTGGCAGATATAATTTTTTTAAAAAAATGTATTTAGTTAATTATTTAAAATAATTATCTCTATTATAAATAATTAAGAGTATTAATGATTTTTAAAAATAATTTAATCAGAGTAGTGAAAAATGTAAGAGAAATGTTAATAGATAGAGGATATGAAGCCGAAACAATCCCTAACTCGGAATATACCAATATATTAGAATATAAAATTAATGAATTTATACGAAGTGAAGATGAAAAAACAAATAGAATTTTAGATTTTTTTTTAACTAGTTCAGATACAAAAGATTATGTCTTCTTTTATAAGGGTAGCGACAAAGGCTTTAAAATTTCTAAAGCTTTTTTTTTAAAAGTAGAGAAATATGCTAAGGAAATAGAGGGATTAAAAGGTCTAAATAATAACTTTGATAATATTAGTTTTATTTTAACCAAAACACAAATAGATAAAAATGATAAAATTCTTATAGATAATTTTGAGTCTAGAAATAGTCACATTAGAATATTTAGTTATACAAAATTTTTACATAACATTACATCCCACAAATTGGTTCCTTTACACTCTTTATATAAAAAATCTTATAGAGAATTATTAAATGGTTTAATGTTAAATTCCATAAATCAATTACCATACATTTTATATAATGATCCAATAGCAAGACATTTTAATTTCAGAGAAGATGAAATAGTTAAGATTATTAGAAATACACTTGGTAAACAAGTAGTAGTATATAGAGTTTGTAAAAATTCTAATTATACAAATATGGATAAATCAATTATTGATAATATCTCTATAGCGTCTGACGATGCGGAGAAAAAGGCAGAAGCATCATTTATAGAATTAAATAAATTAGTTAAATTGAAACACCCTAAATGGTGGAAGTCGGTGGGACACCCAGAAAGTGGAGTCCAGGCGGCGACGTATAGATTATTGGTGGATTTTAAAATTTATGAGAATAGTGATTGGTATATAGAAGATAGTGAGTGGGAGGAAAAATCTGACAGTGAAAAAAAATTAAACACCACAGGAACGGTGGGACTATTCTTGAAATCATACTTTAATATAAAAAGAATTCGAACAAAGGAAGAGCTTCTTTCAGCCGCCCATTTGATTATTACCAAGGAAAGGCGAGTTTCCGATGATGCAATTGAATCAAAAAAAGAATTACAGACAGAAGAAGTATTAGAAGAAGAATCATCTGGAGAGGAATCCACACAATCTGAAGAGGAGGCCGAAGAAGAAATGAATAAAATAAAATGGGACCAAAATCTATTTATACAGTTTTATTCTGACTCAGCACCAACCAAAGAATTTTCCAAAGATAAATTAAGATATATATCCAATCTTAATAAAATTTTAGGAAAAGGTTACATTAGTATTGATGGTAATAATTATTCTACAATAGAACACTATTATCAGGGACAAAAATTTTTACCTAAATATCATAAATATGAAAGTCTTAATGATGACGAAAAAGAGATAATAAGTAATGAATTTAATAAGTTTATTGTTGGTGGAGATTTTGATGGCCCATCCAGTGATAGTGATCCCGTAAAACCAGTAAATAAATGGGGATTATATGCTAAAACTAAGGGAGGTAAAACAATTATGAAACGGTCTGGATTTAAGAAATTTGACCAAGATAATTGGAATAGTGATAAATTAAAAATAATGAAAAAGGGTATTAAGGAGAGATTCCGTCAGGATATTGAGTTTAGAAAAATACTTCTAGAAATAAAGAAAAAAAATAAGGTTCTTTTCCATTTTGAGAGAACAGGTAAATTTTGGGGAGGAAATCGTCCAGTCAGTTTAGGGAGTGAATATTGGGTTGGAGAAAATAAACTAGGAGAAATTATGAATACCATTATTTCTAAAAATAAGAAAATAAAGAAGAAGAAAATAAAAATAAAAATTCAGGATATAAAAAGGCCTAATCCAAAGGCAGAATTTGATATCAATGTAGTAGGAGAAGATGGAGAAGAATATGGTTTAATTGAGGAAGTTTTTGAGGGTGAAACATTAAGTGAATCCTTAGGATAAAGTCTTTTCTTAGATATTGATGATGAATTTAAAGACCCTAATATAAAGAGGATATCGAGGCTAGACTTGAAGAATTAGGTTTACCTAAATCAACTATAAAAGCTTTAATAGATAATTTATTAGGCTAATATCTAAAAATTAATTAATATTTATCTTAATTAAAAAATAATAACTTAAAATTATTTATTATTTATTAATGTAAGTAATACATAATGAGAATGAATAATAGTAAAAAAAAATACCTATTACATGGAGGATTAACACGATATAATAGCCATGAGAAAAAATTATTTCAATTAGATACCGAAGGATTATTCTCAATTACCTCAGCTAAAATATCTGAAGAGCTCATAAGAATTATTTCTCAATTATTTAGAGATAACGAAGATATAATAATAACTGATGCGACTGCGTCTGTTGGTGGAAATACAATACCCTTCATATTAAGTAATAGATTCTCACATGTAAATGGAATAGAAATAAATAAAGAAAGGTTTGATATGTTAAATGATAATATTCTTATTAAGAAAAAATATATTAATGGAACATATCAATTATATAATTGCTCCTACCTAGATATAAAATATAATTTATGTCAAGACTTGATTTTTATGGATCCACCATGGGGAGGCCCAGAATACTATAAACAAAATAAAATTAAATTATTTTTAGATAATATTAATATTGGTGAAATAACAAAGAATCTATTTAAACATTTAGATAAACTTAAATATATAATTATTAAAACTCCTAAAAATTTTGATGTAGTAAATTTTAATAGTTATTTATCTCAAAATATTATTTTAGAAAAATTAGAATTTGTTAAAGATTTAAAGAAAATAGATTTTTTTTTAATAAAAAGAATCTAAAGATTAAAAAAGATATATATCTGGAAAATTAAAATGTTGTGTAAATAATTTTCTGTAATTATAATAGATAATATAAGTTTGTAAACAGCATAATATATTTTAACCAATGCAAACTGATAATTTAGATATTAGTGCCATTAAGGGCTTCACTTCTTATCTAAATGAATATTATCTGACATACTGGGGGGCGTATAGGTAAATAATTAAAATGAATTAGGTACCGTATATACATTTAAACTTATTTATGGGTATATAAATTAGAATATAATTAGAATATAAATTAGAATATAAATTAGAATATAATTAGAATATAAATTAGAATATAATTAGAATATAATTAGAATATAAATTAGAATATAATTAGAATATAAATTAGAATATAATTAGAATATAAATTAGAATATAATTAAAATTATAGCTTAGGGGATAACTCTATCTACGTGGTCAAGTGATTACAGCTCATAATAGCTGGTCGCTACTTATTAAAGATTTTAAGGAATGATGAGTATTACATCGAGTACTTAATCTTAATTTCATTGTTGTGTCTAAACCTTTTTGACACAATACTGTTTATTTTTTGGGAGATACATATTGTTTTAACTCTCCATGTAAAAATCTACCAACGTCCCGATTAATTTCATCTAAGCCAGACGAATCATCATCAACAAGATTAATTATTTTTTCATTTTTATGATTTTTAGTATAAGTAACAATGTTATTATCTAGCTTTAAATATCCACCCATTTGCGGAAATCCATATTGATCTCCATTAGTAGAGGTAATAAATGGTTTCTGTTCTATTAAGAAAAATGTGGTTATAGCCTCGTCTGGGTTAACTATTTCTGTTAAAAAATAAGACCAAGTATCTAATGGATCATCTACCTCGAAACATCTAATAAAATATGTTCCGGCTTTAATTGTTTGCCAATTATTAAATTTTTTATCGGTATGAATGTGGTCAAGCTGAATAAGAATTTTATCTATGCTTTTATATTTTTTATAATCATCCGTATAATCCTTTGTATATATATTTTTACCAAAAACAATTTTAGGAGAAAAGTCTTTAATATTAATTTCTATAGGATTTATAAAATAAAAAGCAGGATCAGCAATAAAAAATCCTGAATCATTAGGAGAATTATCTATTGGAATAACAAGAGCTACATGTGATATATCTAAATAACTACTTCTTTGATATTTCTTGGGAATAGTAGCTGGGATAAGACAACTATTAATATTATATTTTTCTTTTAGTTTTTGCTTTACATATATAGAAAGAGCTATACAATTACCACTATTCATATTATTAATAGCTTGTTCTGAAGTATAATTATGAAAAAAATAAGGAAATGTGGAGAATGCTGTATTGTTGTAGCAGTCTTCTAATACACTTATTATGTGATCTTCAGTAATATGAACGTGGTTATTATATATATCGATTGATCGGGTTTCTAATTCATTATAAATACTACTCATTAATATTTAAAGACATAAAAAATTTGATTTAATATTAATTTTTAATATTAAATAACAAAGGAGATGAATAATCAAGAGATTAATTACAATGGTTCGTGTATTGACGAAGATTTTTGGAAATCTAAAGATTGGGAAATGTTTTATATGAGTCATACTGATATAATGGAAAAAATAATTGAGGTATTTAAGGATAATAAATATGAATATGTGACCTACATAAGACTCTCAAGCAATGAGATATCAGACAAACTAGGTGTTAACAATAAATATATCCATCATATGTTGACAGTTTGGTATAACCATTATTGCACCTTTTATAAACAATATGGTAGAATAATGTATGATAAATCTTCGGGGGCTTGGGATTATTACAATAAAAATACTGTTAATCCATGGATATAAGATATTCAAATCTCATTTATTTCGTTTATATTTTTTTATCGTCATCTTCTTCTGGTTTATCTCTGTTATTAATATTGACAGAAAGATTATCTATCTCTTCAGTGTCTTTATCAATATTGGCCGAAAGAGTGTCTATCTCTTCATCGTCTTCAGAATTACTAATAGATTCATTGGTATCTTCATCAGAATCTTCTTCGGAATCTATACCTCCTGTTAATTCTCTTAATATCAATCCTGTTGGTAAATGGTTTAGTAATCCATAATGCTTATTTAAAAAATAAAATCCACCTACAAGTGATACACCTACAAATATGTTAACCAGGGATCGTTGGTAAAAGAAATTCATATATTATTTATATATAAATTTATTTTAATGGATTAACTTAAATTTTTTCCATCTTTGAGAAAGACCCTCCGCCAAGATTTTTCATAAGAGATGCGCTGTGTGTTTCACGGCGTTCAAGCTGTGTTTCGCTTGGTTTCATTATATCCGCCATCATTTTGGCATAACTAGTTTTTTTCTTTTTCTTTTTCTTTTTCTTTACTTTTTTAACTACTTTTGTATTTTGTTGTTCGGAAACAGTAGGCATTACTTCTAGTGTTTGGGAAATATTTTCCATCTATTAATATTAAACAGATATATTTAATATTAATCAAATTTAAATTATATAATATAATATCTATAGTTAATTTTTATATAAATGGAATTATAATACTTTCTAAATTAATAAATTAATTTAAGTAACTTTCCATTTTGCATATTTATTTTTATTGGTAATTTTATATTTTTCACAGTATTTCCCTAATTCCTTTTCTAATTTATATATAATTAATTTGTTAATATAACTAATACTTTCTGGTTTTTGATATTTTATTGCGCTTCCACGAATAGACTCCCAATTATTTTCCATTTAAATTTTAGAATTGTTATTTTTTTAAGTATTTATTAATAATAATTGGAATATTTTTGGTAGTTGATAAACAATAGGGACACTTTACATGGCTATTAGGTGGATTCTTGTTAATTATATATGATTTAATAAACGCATTATACGAAAAACAATGTCCGCAATTAAGTTTAATTACAAAATCGTTTTTATTTTCAGTAATTTTATCAAGTGATTCATTTGATATATAACAAGTTTTGTTTCTTATTTTTTTAACATTTTTAACTATTTTTGACATATAGATATTATATATTAAAAATATTTAACTAATTTATAATAGTATGTCTGTTATAGATTTAAAAACCATAGATCTGAGTCATTTTAAGATTAAACAATCTTACATGACATCTAAAAAAAAAACTATTTTAGCTAATATTAAATATTATTCTTCTAATTTTATAATTCAAACGCCAGTTGCGTTAATTCTTTCCCCTCCATCAATAAATATAAATAAAAAATTCTATCAAACTTCATTATTTTACGAACACTATAAATTTAATAAAAAAATTAAGTATTTTGTAGATAAAATTAACGAAATTGAATATTATTTATTAGATAAATTACAAACTAAGTGTAAATATATTAATAGTATTAAATCTAGTAATAAAGATAATGTATTTTTTAACTTAAAATTGCAAATGTTTAATAGTAAACCTGTTTTGTCTATATTTGACAAAAATAAACAAAAAAAGTCATTAGAGTATATTCTTCCGCGATCCAGGGCAATATCAATTATATATTTAAAAGAGATATGGATATCCAATAATAAAATTGGTTTTAATTGGATATTACTACAAACAAAGATTTATTTACCTTTTTTATATATTGAGGAGTGTCTTATTACAGAAGAAATAGAAAAAAAGGGAAACAATACTTGTTTTGATAAATACACTAAAATGTTAAAAATGGGGGTTCCTTTAAAGGCTATAGAATTTGAGTTAGAAAAAAATAATTTGTCAATTAATAAATTTATGAGTTTACATAATAGAACTCATAAAAATAGTTCTGAAAAAAAATTTATAAAACCTAAAATAAATCCATCAATGTTACTCGGTATAAAGTTAAAGAAAAATAAAAGAAAAAAGAAAAATAAAGAAAAACAAATTTTAGCAAAAATTGATACAAGCAAATATCGTCCACCGACAAAAGATCAGTTATCTGATATACTAAAAAGTTTAAAAAAAATTAGTTAATAGTATTTTACCCGTTAATTTTATTTTATATATATATATATTAAATGTATTTATATATAACAAATCCCAAGGATAACAAAAAATATGATGTAAGAACTAAAAAAGGTAAAAATATACTTAAAAACTATATAAATCAACTTGGGGGTAAGAAACATCCTTGTCAAAGATTTAGAAAATTTAAAGCTCCTAAATGTGAAGATAATGACGAATGTATGTGGATAAAAAAACAAGGATGCTATCCTAAAAAAACAATGATTAATTCTAAAAAAGGTAAAAAAAAAACAATCCAAAAACAAACTGCAAAAAAGGTTGATATTATTAAAAGTATTTGGGATAGTGGTCCTGGAGCAAAACTTTTATCGATGGGCAATTTTGGACCAATGAGTACAATAAAAGATTATAGACATAAACTAAAACGATTAGTTACAAAATCAATCCTAGACAAATTTATTAATAGTAAAACATACCATAAGGGAATTAATGAATATTTAAAAAACCTTATGGATGATGAGATAATTCTAGGCAGTCGTCCAGACTTTGCGAAACGATCAAATATTAACCCAAACAAATGCAATTATTTTAAAAAAAAAAAAGACCCTAAGTGAGAAGACCAAGAATTAAGAGAATGGAGAGAAAAAGGTAAATGGCAAGGAGTGGGTTGTAAAATTTCAGAAAAAAAATTCGCAAAAAGAAATGAAACACTCCCTTGGTACGAAGGTTGGCGCGACGATACAACAGATGTATTAACTAAATCTTACAACCGTTCGTATTACACGTCCATGGACAAAGATATAATACCTCCGTGGCAGAAGAACTACAACGCCGCACGATGGAAAAGAAATAAGGGATATGATGTTTGGAACTGGGGTCATCTTCTCTACAACAATAAAATATCAGGTTTATCCGCGGAATTTAAATCTGGTAAAAAAAGCACACAAAATACTTATAAAAAATTATATAAGGATTTGGAAAAATATATATACAAAAAAAAACACCAAATATATTATTTTAATAAAACTGATTTAGTAGTTAAATTAAAAAAACTCGTAAATGATGGATTAAAGGATTGTGGATGGGATGAGGTTAGGTATGAACCAATACCATTTAAATTTGCGGAAACAAATGAGGGAAAGCCATTTACCAATAGCTCTAATCCTGATAATTTAGATACTTGGATTAAATATAAATTAAGCAAAGGTCATATAGCTCTGGTTGTGTGGGGCTCTGGAAAAGCATTTCCAATACAAGAAAAATATGTATATTAGGGTATAACTTTAGTATAATCCCGCGGCCCCCTCCTCCCGTGACGAAGATGGCGCCGTGGTGCGTATACTGCTGCTTTAACGGTACCCCCCCTCTTCTTTGTTACGCTGTAAGTTAGTCCTAACTCCCGCAGCTCTTACAGCTCGTTGCCCCTAATTACTTGTGCCCATACCTCGTCAAATTCCACGAGTCTTTGCACAGATCGTCCACTAATATTGGTTGAAAATAGACATATTTTGGATTTTTGACCAGTGCTAAATTATAGATTGGCTTAAAATAAATATTTAAATTTATGGTTTCCATTGTAAGAAGAAAGGAAATAATATAAGTGCTTTATTCTATAATTATTTTAATTATAATATATATATATATAGAGATGTACAGTCGTATTATAAATCCCTCAAACCAAAAAAATGTCAGAGTTAATAGTGTTCTTGGAAAAAGAATATTAAGAAATTATATAAATATGTTAGTTGGTGGGAGCGATACCGCCGCTATCGTGCCAGAAACAGACGTAATGTGGCGGGATCCTCTAAAAGATTTATTCGTGGCAGAAACAGACGGAACGGAACGGAAAACTCTAGAAGAAGATGAACTCGAATATATGAAACATGATTGGAAATTAAAAAAAAATCCTAAAACGGGTGAACCTGAAGAATGGGAGTACATCTATCGGTTGGATGGAGACGTCGGAGAGGAGGGGTTGTACACTAAAAAGGAGTTCGAGGACTACTACGATGGGACGGATGAGTGGGATCGTGCGGAGAGAGTGGAAGACCCAGTACCATATGGAGAAGAATGGGAAAAGCGGATTGGTGGATTCGAAAATATATTATCGGGAGAATATACACACCACAAAAAAATAGTTTTGACTGATACTAAAAATAAGGTTTTATTCCTTTGAACATATAAATTTGATAAGTAAAATATATATTCATATTATTTTAATATACCAAATAATATGAATTTTTCCAAATGTTCACTAGGGTTGAACACACGTATTAAAGATAAACGAAACTTTCTTGCTAACTATAGTTATGAATTGGATAAAAATAACACACAATATATTCTAATTGATAAAAATAAAAAATGTGAAATTTTTGGTATTAAAGAAGATAATATAGATTTTATTACAAAGAAAAAAATGACAGGGTGTGGGGAGCACTTCTACCCCCTCGCCCAAGAGTTTAAGAAGAAAAAAAGAATTGGTAGTGATAGTGGTTGGAACAGAATACCTGTATCGGGAAGTAATCGTAGATATAAACAAAATCCTGAAAATATGCTTAAAGTGACTGAATGGATAAACTATTGTCAGGGCAGAGGGGCAATATTATACCATGACTTGGACGATATACAAGTAAAGACTATAAATGACTTATTTACAAGTCTAGAGGAATGCCATCGTCTGGGATTTAAAGATTTAAAACAATTAAAATAATCAGCATTTTAAATGTTCAAAGGTGTAATAGTAAGTCGAGCATAGTCCTAAATAATTTACGTAATTTAAAAGATCAGTTATCTGATATACTAAAAAGTTTAAAAAAAATTAGTTAATAGCATTTAGCTCTTCGAGTTCATTTATATAAGTAAAACAACTACCTTCATTACCAAAATTTGACATAATTGATTTAAAATTGTTTCTTTCGGCATAAGTCAGTGGAAAAAATGCTATAATTCGGTGTTTTTTAAGAGAATTAATAACTAATTTATAGTTATCAAAACATTTCTCTTGACTTTTATAATATAAATCATAATTAATATCATACAGCTTTAATAATTTATTATCTCGTGAAATAGCAAAAGTATGTGCTTGATGTATTTTATTAATATTTTTTTTACTTTTATAAAATGAATCAGGAATTACAATAGTGATTATCACACTACTATTATTTTTTGATAAGTATTTTTCTGCTTCTGTAATAATATTATTAATATCATTAACAGAATCTTTTGATTTAGCAAATTGTAAACTAGTAACCATCTTAGTAAAAACACGAGGAATTATTTTTATTTTATGCGAGCGAGTTATCATTTTATATAATATATAAACTAAAATCTTTAATTTAATATATTACAATTAATCTATAAATTAATAAAATTTAGCGACAACCTATATTTCTAACACATCTTCGTATTTTTTTTAATAAGTTATCTGGTGAAGTTGGTTTAGGAAAATCAAACTTAATATAACTACTTTCTATATCGACATTTCTAATTTCATCACATGTTGGGCATTTAAAACAATAAATCAGATCGGGACATGCTTTATTTTTCCAATCCTGAATACATTTTAAATGATATTTATGTCCACATTCTGCGAAATTTATATATTCATTCTCAACAAGAGAATCTAGGCAAATGGGGCATTCATAAGTTCTATATGGGTTAGTAGTTTCGTGAAAGACAGTGGTCGGAATACTCATATTATTTTAATATATTATATTAAATTAATATTAGATAAATGTTTAGTTACTTGACAAAATATAATTATTCTGAAACAAATTAATAGAATCTAAAAAAAGACCCAGAGATTCATTAATATAATCTGGATTTACACAATTGTTAGCATTAACGATGATTTTTTTTGTATCATACATAATTAATAAACTAAATAACACAATGGCTACATATGATATCACTCTCGAATATTTCTTGTTATCTTTTTTGATAAACATTTCTACAAATCTTGCGATTATTATGCCTATTAAACCAATGAAAAGATACATCCCCCAGGAATTTTTAATTAAATAGGGAAATGAAAATGCTATTCCACTTAAAATAACTAACATAAGTAGTGTAGTTATCCCGATGTGATGAAATAAATTTTTATTATTTAAATAGTATGGATACAAAAATAATCCAAACAATACCATCTGCGTAATATATAATATGTGTTTAGTAAAAAACATTTTAGGAGGTGTAAAGTAAACTGCCATTAAAAGGGCTAATGAACCAACAAATAATAAAATTGTTAAAGGACCTGAAAAAAGGTCTGATAATTTTACATTTTTAGATTTTAATGTACTATTAGTAGCCATAACTATTGCCCACGATAAAATAAAATATAAATATGTATTTAATACGTAGTTATCACATTGGAATCCAATCGGATTAAAATCTAAAGAATTTGTAAAAATTCCTAAAACGGTGAAACCAATAAGTATAGCATAATATAAAATTTCTTTATTCATTATTATAGTATAAATATTTTAGTTTTTAATCAGTATTTAAATAAATTTTATATATGTAGTATAGTAATGAGTATTAATATACTGAATGATAATTTTTATTTCTATAATAATCCTATAGGGTTTGGCTCATTTTCTACTGTTTTTAAAGGAACTAATTATAATAGTAATAAAGAAGTCGCTATAAAAAAAATAAATAAAATTATTGATAAGCGACATTTTGATAATGAAATTAAATTGATGAAATCGCTATCCCACATAAATATCATAAAATTATATGATGTTATATATAAAACTAAAAAAGAGGTATATATTGTCTTAGAATATTGCAATGAAGGTGATTTAAGTAATTACATTGAGACTAAAATAAATACTTTTGATAATAAGTATTTTTATGAAATATTGGATGCATTAGAATATTTGTATAAAAAAGAAATTCTACATAGAGATATTAAGCCTGAAAATATACTTATTCATAATAATTCAATTAAAATTACTGACTTTGGTTTTGCTAAATCTTTCGAGAAAAATGAATTAATTACAACTTTTTGTGGTAGTCCACTATATATGGCACCAGAAATAATATTAAACAGGGAATACAATTACTCATCTGATATTTGGTCTCTTGGTGTGGTATTATATGAATTACTAACTAAAGAACACCCATATTCATGTGATAGTAAAGATGAATTATGGTCAAAAATAAAAAATAATTCTCTTAATATAAATTTTGATATTATTGAATCTATAAATAAAAAGAAAATAATTAGACAACTATTAACATATGACCATAAAAACCGAATAACTTGGAAAAACTTATTTATTTGTATAACAGAAGCAAGAGAAAGATCTATTAGTTTTACTGAACAAAAAACTTATCCTATTGAGTTGTCCCGATCTCTCTTTATAAATAAAAAACAAAAAGACTATTTAGCATATTCAGTTTGTTTAAATAATAAAATTAAAGTAGTTAATTACGACGACTGTAAAGTTATTTCTTCTTCAGCTCCAAATAAATTAGGATCCTTCTATATGAAAAAATATATAAAAAATACAAAAGATACTAAAGGAAATATTCCTATAATGGGAACCCATATACCTCATAGTAATTCATCTGTTTTTTCGAGTTATTTAACTAAGTCGGTAAGTACATTGAGGGGGTTTTTTTCTAATTAAAAATTTAAATCTATTATATATTAAATATGAAAACTATATTTTATAAAATCTCTAAAAATATATTTTTTGATGATATTAAATTTAAAAACAAAATATCACTAATTAATGCTGTAAAAAATGATTGGGAAAGATCATTTATATTATTAAATAATGTTCACTATAGTAGTTTTCATAGTTTTCTAAAACAAATAAAGAAAAATTTTCATGACTACTTAGAAACTATACTTTTATTATCAAACCAATGTGTACATTTTTATAACTATAATAAAATATTTACAATTATTTCTAAACATGGGTTTCATTTTTCGACTAAAGTTGATAATGTCCATAAAAGATCTAAGATATGCACTGAATTTGTATTAACACCTATGATAAAACAAGCAATTATAAAAAATACTTATGATATTTTTAAAGTAGAAAATAAAGTAAAAGTATATAGAGTTCTTAAAATAACAACTATTATAAACTTATGTATAAATAATCCTATAGTAGTTGTTTTAGAATTTATAGATTAATAAATTGTTTTTGTAATTTTTTATTTTTAAATAATAAAGTATCAATAAAGGCTTCCCAAATATTATTTTTACACTCAATAACAAAATCCTCACTCACAATGTCTTTATTTTCTTCTAAAATTTTATCTAATTTTTTTTTATTTTTAAATGGGCATAACACTTTTTTTATTCCAGCTAATTTAGCACCCTCTATCTTAGAGTATAAACCACCAATTGGAAGCATTTCACCATTCAAGTTTATTTCTCCTGTAATACCAATCTTATTACTAATTGGAATATCACATAATAATGATATTATAGCTATAGTTATAGCTGTTCCTGCTGATGGTCCATCTTTTTTTGTAGCTCCGGCTGGACAATGAATATGTATTCCGAATTTTTCTTTAGAGTTTACAACTTTATCTAATATTTTCTTTGGTATTATACTTAAAGCTAATGTCTTTGCCACCTCCATACTTTCTTTCATAACATCACCTTGCATTCCTGTTAATTTTAATTCTAAATGATTATTAGTTGTAAATTTACGAGTCTCAATTATAGTTATTCCACCCACACCAGTAGCAGTAGCAAATAGTCCATTTATAGTTCCTACTTTAGGTTTATCATGTATTTTAAGGGTATCATTTGATGGATATTCGTGAAATATTTCATCAATATAAGTATTTGTTATAGAAAATGGTATTATTTCAGAATTTTCTAATGATTTTAAATTAATATCTCTATATATTTCGTATAATTTTTCTTTTAACTTACGAGCTCCTGCCTCATAAGTATATGTTGTAATAATATGCTCAATCTCATTATCAGTTATTAAAATTTCATTATTAGTGCATCCTATATTATCTAATATTTCTGGAATTAAATGTTTGTTAGCCACAATTATTTTAGATTTTTTATTTAATGGTTTAATTTCTATTCTATGTATACGATCTAGTAGAATTCTATCAATTAAGTTAGGATCATTGTAACTAAAGATAATCATACATTTTGATATATCTATTTTAATGCCACTAAAATATTTATCCATAAAAGATGAATTCTGTGATTTATCAGTTAAATGTGTTAAAATTCCAACTAATTCTTTACCATGTTCAGTTTTAGATATTTTATCCAATTCATCTATATATATAATGGGGTTCATGCATTTTGATTCCATTAATCCATCTACAATTCTACCCCAAGTTGATCCAACGTATGTATAGTTATGGCCTTCTAAAGTAGAACCATTTGAGGATCCGCCTAATGGTATAAAAATAAATGGTCTGTCAATTCCAAATTCATCTTTGAGACATTTAGCAATACCTTGTTTGGCTAAAGTAGTTTTACCAGTTCCAGGAGGCCCCTCAAAACCAAAAATATATCCTTCATTTTTACCATTAATCCATTGAGCAATCATCCGTTTAATTTGTAATTTTGCTGTATCTAAACCATAAATACTACTGTTTAGTGTATCGTCTATTTCTTTAAAATAATTTTCTTGAGATTTTTTATAATTAGAATTTTCACGACATATTGCATCTATATATTTTAATATTTTAGTTCCTTCATTTGATAAAGGTATAATTGAGAATAATTTTTTTAATTTTATTTTTTTTATTATTTGGTTTAAATATTGTTTTCTTATCTTTATACTAATAAGTAAATCTGTATTTTCTTTTTTTGTTTTTAGAGGTTTTACTTTTATATTTTTTAATAAAATTTTCAGATCACCAGACGTATAATTTTTATTGATATAAGCTTTTAATAATTTAGGTTTATAATAATTTTTCAAAATAATAGATTCATATAGTTGGTTTTCCCATATTTTAATTTTATTTATAAATTTTGTAATATTAAGAGGACCCTTGATTGTTCCAGAGGCTTTAATAATATTAAAAAGACTTTCTGTAAATTTTAAATCATAATCATTTAAAATATTATTTTCCTCAAGAGTTGAGATTTCTTCATTTATTAAATTTCTATATTTTTTTATATTAAGCAATAAATCTTCTAACTTTCTTTTTATACTAGACTTTTTATAATTTCCAAATGGAATTTTAAGTAAGCCTTCTAAATATTGAGTAGCCTTATTATTACTTTCTCCAGGTTTTCCTGAATTAATTTCTTTTAACTTATTTTTAGCTTTATTTTTAACTGAATCAGATGTTTTCATTAAATGTATTCGTTTTTCATATGGTATTTCTTCTAATAATATTTCTTTATCATTGTTATTTGTATTATACTTATTTAAATTAAGTATTTGGCGAATATCCCAATGAAAAACATCTAAAATATTATTAATTTTTAAAATATTATCATTGCTATTAATTAACTCCACTAATAAATTGGCTATATAACCACTATTACTTTCTCCAGTATCTATAGCTAAATTTCTAATAATATTATACTTTTTTATATCTTCCCCTAATATAAAGCTTTTAACAATTTTTGAAATATTCCAACTCTTTATTTTTTGATTACTATTATATTGAGATATGCAATTATTGCAAATTTGAGATACAGTATTAATATTAAACTCGGAAATAGATAATGTCTTTAAATAATTCATTTTAAATTTTGCATTAACATCTAAGTTAGTAATTGAGTTATGTAAACTTTCATATTTTTCTAGAAATATGTTCTGTTTACTATAAATATTTAAATGATCATTATCAAAATATCCAAACAAAATTAATAATTTATTATTTATTGGAATATATATTTTCCCACCTAAAACTTGGAGATATATATTTTTAAGAATAGTATTATATTTATTAATAGTGGGTTTATCAATTTGATAAGAGGCCAATGAAATACTAGTCTTTTTCACATCTTTTCCATAAGTATTCAGAACAAATGATATATTATTTTTATTTTTTGATGTATAAGACTCTATCCTTGTAATATTAAAGAATTTATTATAATAATTTAGATATTCAGTATAATTTTTAGGAAGTTTAGTTTTATCCATAAATAAATAAATACTTTGATAAATATCTATTAATCCTACTAAATGAGTAAGATCAATAATGCTTAATTTTATCTTAGCCATATCTAAATATAATTTAAATTTAGAATAGTGGTAAAAAAATTTAAGATTAAAATTTCGGGGATAATTATTTATAATTTTAGATATATAGTTTATAGATTTCACAGCCTTTGAATGATTTTTTAGAGAAATAATACCATTTTTATTATTTATTTTTTTCATAACTGTTTGTAAAATTTCCCTTAAAAATTTAAATTCACTTTCTATATTATTTTTGAAATCTAAATATTTAATCCATTTATTTATAATTATATTTGTGGCCGCGATTTTTTTTAAATTAGGCATACTATAATATGATTATAAAAAATTTTGATTAAATAAATTTTAATATTCATTTATTAAAACACTTAAAAATAAAACCCCTTGATAATTAAATAATGGTAAAAAATAAAGGTGGTAATAAGACAAAGGGGAAATCTAGAAAGGTATTTAGGCAGAAAGAATTAGGTATTAAAGATTTAAAAAAAATAGATAATCAAGAATATGGTTTTGTTATATCTGTATTTGGAGATGGGCGATACGAATTAATGTGTTATGATAAAAAAAAACGCCTAGGTATTTTGAGGGGACGGCTTAGACGAACAGCCCGAATACAAAAAAATGATTTAGTATTAGTTTCACTAAGAGGTTTTCAGGATGATAAATGCGATATTATTGCTAATTATTCACAGGGGGATATAGATAAACTAATAAAAGAAAAAGAGATTTATACCGCCTTTGTCAAATCGGGTTCATTACTAAATAATATGGAAGATAAATATATAGTATCTAGCGACGAGGAAGACAATGAGGAACCATCACATATTGAGAAGGTTAATAACTCAGAATTAAATATAGGAGATATTTAATAATAATTTGATTAATTTTTTATTAAGGAAAAGATTTATTATTAATAACAATGGGTATTCCTAAATTTTTTAGATATATTGCAAATAAATATCCGAATATTATTACAGATAATATTCAGTATTTAGATAATTTATTCTTTGATTTAAACTGTTTAATCCATCCCTGTGTGCATAAAGTTATAAATAATTGTCCTGAATTAGTAATTGAGTATAATAAAAATTTAAATATTAATTCTCTAGATATCATAACTCCTTTTGAGGAACAAGTATATCTAGAGATTGAGAGATATATGAAATATTTAATTAACTTTTCTGTTCCAAGAAAATTAATTTATTTGGCAATCGACGGAGTCGCACCACGTTCTAAGATGAAACAGCAAAGAACTAGGAGATATAAAAGTATTTTAGAAAAACAAATGAAAAAAAAAATTGATATTAAATATAAGAAAAAATCAATTGTTTTTGATACAAATTGTATAACACCAGGAACTCTATTCATGAAAAAACTAAGTATTTTTCTACAAAAATTTATAAATAATTTATCACAAACCACCCAAACAAAAATAATATTAAGCGATAGTGGAATTATAGGAGAGGGAGAACATAAAATTTTACAATATATGAAATCCCACTGTGAAGAAGAAGTTAATTGTATTTATGGTCTTGATGCTGATTTAATTATGCTTTCATTAGTAAATAATTGTAAAAAAAGTTATTTGTTAAGAGAGGCTGTTCATTTTGGTAAAGTTAATCAAGATAGTTTATTATTCTTTGATGTAAATTTATTTAGTGAAAAATTATATAATACTATTGAGGAACCTATTACACATAAATATACTGCTCTAAATAGTGAAACGGAAGAATATACAGAACTTGAGATAAGTAAAAATCGTATTATAAAAGATTATATATGTCTTTGCTTTTTAATCGGTAACGATTTCTTACCTCATTTACCAGGTATTGATATTGGTAATAAAGGGATTGATAAGCTACTTGAAATTTATATTAATAATTATATAATTAAACCTTATTATTTAGTAAATGAAGATAATACTATAAATTTCATATTTATGAAACAAATAATGGTAAAACTATATAATCAAGAGACTAATATTTTAAAAGATTACCAAAAAAAAACGGACAGATACAGGCCTCGTCTCAGATATGATAATAATTATGAACACGAATTAGAGAAACTTAAATATTATCCAATTTTTAATAAAAAAAACTTATTTAAATTTACAGATCAAAACTGGAGAGATAGTTATTATAAATATTATTTTAATATAACTAATCGTCAAAAAAATTTAGATATATTGGACGAGATCTGTGAAAATTATATAGATGGTTTACAGTGGAATTGTTACTATTATTTTGATACATGTATTTCATATAGTTGGTATTATAAATATTCAGGGGCACCCACTTTTAAAGATATTTGTAGATATTTTACTAAAAGAATATATCCCAGAACATTTGATAATATAATATTTACTCCTCTTGAACAACTCTCAATTGTTTTACCAAAAGAGTCATCATATTTATGGGCTAATAATTATAGAAAACTACTTGATACTGACCTTTCAGTGGCCATTAATTATCCTAACAAATTTATGCTAGATCAACTTAATAAAAAATTTTTATGGGAATGTGAACCAATTCTACAAGATATGAGTAATAAGTATATTAAAGAAACATTTTCTAATATAATATTAACTAAAACAGAACGTATTCTTAATCAAAAAAGCAACTTATACATAGTAAATCCTATAAATTCTTAATTATACTTTTCAGAATAATAATTTCGCAAAAGTTTTACAGCTTTTTTTAAATTAATTGTTTTTTTATTCCCACCTTTTTGTACTTTTACTTCTGTATTATTATTTGTAAATCTGATAAATCGGAATTGGCCATTTTTAAAAAATCCCCCATGCCTTCCACTATAATTTCGGACTTCTAATAATTTACCATTAGATTTTTCTAGATTTTCTAGATTACTTATATCTCCTCTATTATAGTTTTTAACACGTATACCTGCTCTTGTTTTCTTAATTTTTTTTACCATTTATATTATAATAATATTTTATTATAATTTAATTTACGAATATTAAATTATAATCTCTCTTTATATTAATGGTCAAGGATCAGTTATTTAAAAAATATCCTACCAATGAATTATTCAATAGTGTACTAAGCGCTTTTGGAATACATAATTTTGATCTAAAATATACTTTTTCTCGTAATGACCTAAAACATCTTAAAACAGTCGAAAAAATTACGTTATTAAAACCATATTTAGAAAAATGTTATATTCCATGCAAATCTCGAACATATCTAAACAATTTAACAGAGAAAAATGTTATAACTATACTTAGACAAATATTAAAATTGAGGGGATATTATATTTCATCAAAAGAGAAATATATAAAAGGTCATAAATTTATACTTTATAAGATTGAGAGAAGAGATGATGATGATTATATACCCCGCGAAGATGAAGAAAAACCTAAAAATACTAAACCAATTATTATAACATTTAATTAAATATGTTGTTGACAAATTGGACATTTTGTATTTGAGCTATACCAGTGGTCTATACATTTTTGATGAAAATAATGTCCGCATAAATTATTACACCTACAAATATCAAATTCAGTATATGCTTCATTACATATATGACATTTATCTTCCCCATCAGTAATGTCTTTATAAATCATTATCTGTGTTTTATCTAAAACTTCAGCCAATGAAAGTTTATATATTTCAGTAGCCTCGATATTCCCTAATGAATTTGCAATTGAGTTTGTTAACACATCTGTCAGATTTATTACCTGGTTAATTCTATCAATTCCAGAGTTATAATCAAGTGTAGCGTTAATTTCAGCTGTTATCTCATTAGGGTCATCTAAATCATTAGTTATAGTAACATTATATTCAGCATCAGACATATTTGGCATATTAGAATTAGAAGAATTTGTTTGCGATGACACATTTGGATCAGGGATATCACTAACATTATTCTGCTCAGGTAGTTGAGATGTATTTTCTAAAATATAGTGATTAATAATCGGTTTTTCATAATAATTAATTACAATTGCCTTTCCTTCGGGTATTTCGTGTAAAATATTATTTATATTACTCATAAATAATATTTATAAATATTTTTTTTAGATTAAAACTATTAGAGTCTTATACATTTAATTCCATATACTTAATTTTTTTTGCGGGTTTGAGTGTACTATTTCTATATGTTTATTATTTCTATAATATTTAGGTAATATACTGTTAAACTCTCGTTTAGTAGCTGCTCCAAAAATTTCCCCACCTCTGTCGATTAAATGTTTAATATGAGAAACACCCTGGACAATTACTTTTTTATCCCTTACATCATTATAATGTGAGTATGATTTGAGTTTTTGTAAAATTTGTTCAGGTGGAAAAAAATATGACAGATGCCATCCACTTAATTTATTATATTTTAGACCTTCTAAATGGCGTATATTTTTTCCTGTTTCCATAAATTTTTTTATTAATTTATATTTATATAGCCATATACTATAATGTTGCCACCCTCCTAGATAATTATTAATATTAAAATTAAACCAATGAGGACAAAATCTAATACAGTCCACGTCTTTATCAATTAAGATTTTAATATCTTTTGGATTAGCAATTTCATCCAAATCAGAATATATAATATAATCATTGTCTTTTAAATTTAAACACGCAAGTCCAGAAAAAAATATACTGTTTTTTTGTTTTCTTTCTCTTTCCCAACAACCATCTCCCGCATTATTTTGGTTATATACAACATATTTAATCTTTTCTAGATATTTTTTATCAATAAGCTCTTTATGAATAGGAAATTTTAAATCTTTTTTTAATCCTGAAAAGGTATATGGACACTCTACCATTAAAAATACATCCACAAAATCAAATAATTCATGAAGTCTTACTTTTAATGCTTCTAATTCTCCGTTATAAGAACAACAATCTATAATCATTTAATATAATTATATATTTTATTTACTTATATTAAACAAGTGACTCAAAAACATATTAGTGTTTATAATTTTTGTCTTAGATTGATTTAAATAAAATTTATAATAAGGATTTTCTAAATCCTCTATAAAAATAAATGCTATATTTTTATCTATTTTAATATTCGGTTTATGAGATAATAAAAAAGAACTTGAATAATTTAATGCAATAGGTGAATAGTGTATATGTGAATCTACATTAAAAAAATTATCTATTTTTTTTGTAAAATTAAAACTATAGTCAAATGTATCTAATTGTTCATTTATTTTATCTAAAATTACCTTGACTTGTGGTGTTTTTTCTCTTGACGCAATGGCTTTAAAACTAAACTTACTAAAATTACTTGTATGCTCTAATGTTTTTTCTGTAAAAAATATAATTTTTTTATCCATAAAAGGTTCTTCATCAATAGAAAACTTTTTTAAAACTATAGTTTCAGCAGGCAACCATATACCACCATATTTATAAATAACAGCGTATTTTAACAAGTTTAAGAACATATCCATTGATTTACATTTAGCAAAAGAATCTACATACTCAGGAACAATTTCCTCTATTTTATCTCTATTAAAAACTATTATATTAAATGATTTACCTAAATTAGTTTTAATAGAATTAATACATAATTCATTAATAGCTGATTTGCGATTATTATATATCCAAACCGTTTTTTTATTATATTTATCTAAATTATTTTTTGATGAGAAATGGTCTTTGTTAAAATAAAAAATATTTTTATCAAACATAACCATCAGTATTATTAATATAATAGCAATTATAGATATTGTCATTACTATTATATTAACTTTATTTTTTTCCAAAATAATCAGTTATTAAAGTATTTTTTTCACGCTTATTTTCTAATATTCTTAAAATATCCCTAAACAAAATTTTAGCGGCTTCCTTTCTTTTATACTCTAGCATATATTTAATAGATTCGTTTATTGATTTCCCTTTTTCTATATATGTATCGTATTTGTTATTAAACTCTGTTATATCCTTTGTAAAACCAGGCAAGTCTTTTAAACATAATGCGAAAATTTGTGATACAGGTTTCATAATTTGGTTTGTTATGTAGAATTCATAGTCTGGTTTAAGGTTGTTTTCTTTAATAAATTGTGGATGTTCGATTCTATCTCCTTGTAAAATTTTAATTTTATCTCTTTTTATTTTGCTCTCAAATATTTTATCCTTACCTGGAATTGCTCTGTTATCATTCCACTCAAACTCAACTGTATATTCTTTATCAACTAATTCTTTTACTTCATCCCAATTTTTACTTTTACTAAGTAAAATATCTTTTTTAATAAAAGTAGACAAAAGCGCATTATTATGACTGTCTTCAATTAAACCTTTATTTGTTGATGGCCAATTCCATTTTATATTAATTGAGTATTTAGAGTCAGATTTATTACTAAATTTATTATTAGAAATAGTAATCGTATTAAGCGTTTTATCCACTTTTAAATATTTAGGCTTTTCACCAAGTTTAATATATTTTTTATCTGCAAACTCAAATTCCTCTTTATCAATATATACATATGGTATCCTATCATTAATTTGTGGCTTATTACCTGGGTCTCTTTCTCCCATACGGTCAGCTAATACCTTATGGGCAATTCTATCAGGATCCTTATAATAAGATGCTAGAGTCTTGGTTATAACAAGGGTATTAATTGAATAATAGTCCTTAATCAGTTTTCTCATAGATTTTTTTAAAAATGTAATAGCAGGGGAAATGCTCTTATCTTTCATGATAATATCAATAATTCCCCCGTAAATAACTTTTACAATAGGCGCATTATCACGACGTTTTAGAACAATACCCATACTTTTTCGCTTATATTTATCAGGGTTCATTTCATATAGATTTCCAACATATCTCTTTTTACTTAACAATATAAATGGATCAAAGGTCTTCTCATATTCCAAATTTTGCGGAGCTCTTAATATAGTTTTCTGTATCCTCTTCTCTGTATATACAGCTAACTCTATACTTCTTTGTCTTGCGTCGCGACCAATTAATTTGTTCCCTTCACCATCTAAACACTCAAACTCTACAAATATAGAATCTGTATCTCCATATGTAATTTTGTTTTTAAGATATATTGTCTGTCCATTATTTAATTTTTGAGGATAATTACTGGTATCAATCGCAAAATCCTTAGCAATAAGCAGTCTATCTCTTCCTACTGCTGTAGTAGAAGCGGCAATTTCTTTATAGTAAATATCACTTGTTTTGGCGCCTAGTTGTCCATATAATGAATTTGCTGTAACCTTAAAAGCTAACTGTAAACCATCTAATATTTTTTTCTCAAACTCGTTATATGTATCATTAATATCTAATATTTGAGATTTATCAATTTTAATATTTTCACCGTCAACCTTAATTGTTTTTTTCTCACTATC
>Ga0115008_10000717_pt1 | contig 25686 bp, 25 predicted proteins | sample FraStrMetagenome_FD_87164 | JGI IMG/M metagenome (GOLD analysis project Ga0115008, IMG submission 87164) | Marine eukaryotic phytoplankton communities from Arctic Ocean - Fram Strait ARC3M Metagenome | ecosystem: Environmental > Aquatic > Marine > Oceanic | place: Fram Strait | collected...
ACTTACATTGAACAAACAGGGACTACTGCGGCTACTAGGAAGTTTAGATTACAGAATCAGGATGGTAGTAATAATTATACTCAGCTAGTTATAGATGGTGCGAATCGAAGAATTGAAGTAATTCCTGGACTCGATGTGCATGATGTCGGAACTGTTTATACTGGTGCGGGTACAGCAAAAGGTACAATACACTTAGACCCAAATAGTGCTACAAACTTTGCCGGTAACGCTATAACATTTGGGGCGTCTGACGCGGGCGCTGGTCAAACTGCTCAAGCAGGGATATATACTCGTACTGATGGTACTCTTGGTAGTGAAATGCACTTATCAACTACAGACAGCTATGCCGCGGGGTCACAGACTGGCATTAAAATAAGCAATCTAGGCAACGTTACTGTACCTAGAGGTTATATGTCGGCAAAACAACCTGCTGCTATTGCAAGAGGGGTGGGGACTTGGCAAACTTCCTACACAGCAGCAGCTTGGAACGAGCTACACACTTTAGTCGCGTTTACAGCGTACAACAATAGTGTTGGATCGCCTTGGAGTAACTCAACAGGTAGATTTACTGCACCGATTGCAGGATACTATCTATGTAGTATGTCCCTATACGCAAACAACAGCGCCTCTTCGGCGCACGGGGCCACATATATACACCCAATGTGGGCAAAAAATGGAAGTACTAACATTCATGGTGTAGCGCCTTACCAAATTTATGGGTACAATAACACGGCCGCTGATAACTATGCGGATGGAATTGGTAGGACTGATATAGTTTATTGCGCAGAGGGCGACTATATCACAGGGCAACTTTACATGGGCGGAGCAAATTGGCGGATTTATAAAAACTATGCTGCAATATCTTTTTGTTTACTCAGTGCTTCATAATTTAAAAAAGGAATATTAAATGACAAACTTTACAATAACACTAACATCAGCACAGGAAAAAGCACTTAATACTGTAGCTGTAGATATAGCAACCTGGATAACAAATGCGGCAACAGCAAGAGCAGATACTGCCATTGGTTATATCAGCTCCACTCTAATGGCTCACTGTAATGCTAACAGTATCGCAATAGCCGTAGGAGTTGAAGCACAGATAGACCAAGCACTTGAACTTGGTTTAATATCAAATGCAGAGGCTTCTTCGGAAGCTCCTGCAATGCCTTAATAGGAGAGTAGACGGTGGCATTAACACAAATTTCAACAGGTATGCTGGCATCGGGAGATGGTACAGTAGACCTGAATATAGACAACGGTACTTTTGTAGTTGATGTCTCTACTAGCCGCGTGGGTATTGGTACTACTTCGCCTAGTCGCAAACTGCATGTAGATAGCGGCACAACTGATACAGTTGCTTTATTTGAAAGCAGTGGTGATGCGGCTGCTTACCTAGTTGTTAAGGATAGTGGTAGCAGCGGAGGAGCTTTCTTTGGAGCAAATGGTACTAGCACTATTATAGGAACTGGTGGCTCTACAGAACGCCTCCGCATAGACTCCTCAGGCAACGTGGGTATTGGTACTTCTAGTTTAACTGGTGGAAACACTATATTAAATTTAAGTCGTACTGGTTCAGGCGTAGGCTGTAACATGCAGTTTGCTAATAGTCACAACGGTGCTTTTTATGTAGGACTTGCTGGAAATACCTCAGGCGATGTAATACTACACAGTGCTGACGGCACGGCGGGTATGGCGTTTGGCACAGGCAACACAGAACGCATGCGCATAGACGCAAACGGCAACGTGGGTATTGGTATGTCGCCTGTTACCTTGCTTGATATTAAAGAAGGCACAGGGGCTACAGATGCAATAATAGGGATTACCGCAGGAACTGGTGGTCGCGCACAGATAAGGTCAGAGGCACAAGCAGACAACACATCTTCTGAGTTAAGTTTTCATACAATGAGCGGGTCTAGCACATCAGAACGCATGCGCATAGACTCATCAGGCATAGACGTTACTGGCACAGCCACCGCAACAAAACTTGTATCAACAAATGGCGTTTTGGAGCTAGACGATAACGGAAGTCACAATGGCGTTATCAACGTACCTGCTAGTTTGTTCATTAATATTGATAGTGATAACGGTGCAACAGGCGAAGACTTTGTCATAGCTAAAGACCGTACAGGAACTTCAGGAGGAACTGAGTTATTTCGGGTACAGGAAGACGGCTATGTTGAAATGGCTAGTGCATCACAAGTGCGCTTAACGCTTGGAAGCGCAGGCACTGCTGGCAGTAATACCGCGAACTGGATACGCGGAAACGGCACTTCTCTTGGATACAATTCGGCGGGTGGCGCCCACGCTTGGGAAGTCAGCGGAACCTCTCGTATGACGCTGGATGCCAGCGGCAACCTGTTGGTGGGTACTACTAATACAAACCCTGCTGAAAACAACGTTAATGGAATATCTTTGTATAACGATGGAAGATATTTTGGTGGGACAACTTCTAATGAGGCCATGCGTCTTAACCGTAAATCAACGGACGGTGGTATATTAATTTTTCATAAAGACGGCACAACCGTAGGTGTCATTGGGTCTCAAACACTTGCGGGAAGTTCAGAGCTTTTTATAGGAAATGGAGGAAACATTGGATTAGGGTTTGAGCAGACTGGTGTAGATAAGATTTTTCCCTGTAATGGCTCTACGGGTGCAGCACGGGATGCAGCAATCGACCTTGGGGCTTACAGTGAAAGATTCGGAAACGGTTATTTTGCTGGGGATGTGAACGCTACAAACTTCACGGGGGTAGGTGACGGCGACACCTTTATAAATATGCCTGGCAGTAACATCATGCGCATTCTCACAGGCAACTCGGAGCGCATGGAGTTCGAGGCATCAGGACAGATAACTACAAATGCATATAACTATAATAATGTTGATGGACATAAATTCACTCCTGCTGGCACGTTTCAGATAGGAATGAACTACAACAGTACTGGAGCTGAGATTATTCTTGTAAATAATCGAACCAGCGGTGGAACAGTATCCCTAATGCAATACCGTACTGCGGGTGCAGTAGAGGGTTCTATAGTTGGAAATTCGAGTGGTCTCTCCATTAGTAACGTCTCTGACTACAGGATGAAAGAGAACATAGCTGACCTGACAGGATCACTGGATGTAATTAACGCACTTCAACCCCGCACTTATACGTATAAGGCAGGCTTCGGAAAAAGTAGCGAAACACAGGTGGGCTTCATTGCGCACGAGTTCGCAGAAGAGATTCCTAGTGCCGTAACAGGTGCTAAAGATGCTGTCTACACGCAGGCAGACATCGACGAGGGCGTTACCGAAGTAACAGTAGGCTCGGAGAAGCTACAGACACTAGCTTACTCAAGTGATGAAGTAATTACTCGCTTGATAGGAGCAATACAAGAACAGCAAGCAACAATCACTGCACTTACTGCACGAATCGAAACATTGGAGAATAACTAATGGCAAAATCAATATCGAGGAGACTAGCAGATAGTGCTAGCCCCACAGGAGCTATAGACGGCACTCTATCTACTGCTGCTCAAACAAATATTACAAGTTTGGGTACTTTAAGTGCTCTCACTGTCTCTGGGGATTTAACTGTTGATACTTCTACATTAAAAGTAGATAGTACAAATAATCGCGTGGGAATCGGAACAACTTCTCCTAACAGTTTGGCTCATGTTTATGGTGGGTCTAGCGGGAGATCTTGGACTCCTGATGGTGCAGATAAACTTGCGTTGGAACATAACGATAGCGTTACTTTTGACATCCGCACCCCTAACAACAAACAAGGGTTAATTTTGTTTTCTGATGCTGACGCTAGGGCAAGAGGCATTGTGGGGTATGTCCATGCCTCGGACCATATGTATTTTAATACTGCTGGCACAGAACGTATGCGAATAGACTCCAGTGGCAACGTGGGTATTGGACGAGCAAGTGTAGCCCAACCTAGTGCTGGTGCTACTACCCTTGCTATACAAGGCACATCTACGACCAAAGGCGGCGCAATACAACTTTATTCTTCGGATGATTCTGTAGCAGCTTACATATATCCTGACAGTAGTAGTGGTTTATCTATAAACACTTCCACCAGTCACCCTATAGTATTTAGAACTGCTGCCACAGAACGCATGCGCATAGATGCAAGCGGGCGCGTGGGAATCAAAACAACTCCAAATGCTTGGAATACAGCGTGGTCTGTGTTAGATATAGGAGTTAGCGGTAGTCTATTTGCGCAAGACAATAATACTACAGGGTTATCTAACAACCTTTACTATAATGGTAGCAATTGGGTCCATAAAAATACTGGACAGACTGCTTTATATCAGCAGAGCGAAGGTCTACATTTATTTTATAGTAATGCTTCTCAAGCAGCAGGGGCAACCTTCAGTCCTACAGAACGCATGCGCATAGACACCAGCGGGAACGTGGGTATTGGTCAAGCTCCTTCAACTTTTAGCAACTGGAAAATTTTAGAAATCAAAGGTGGTACAGCAGGTGCAATGCTGAACTTTGAAAACAGCGCAAGCACTAGAGTTTCCACTCTTGCTTACGATGACAGCAGTAACTCACTAAGAATACAAAACTTCTTGGCTAACCCCATTACGTTTGAAACAAACAACGCAGAAAGCATGCGTCTAACCTCTGGTGGAAAATTGGTTGTAAATGGAACTGTTGCTGGATACTCAGGCACCTATATAACTGTTGGTAGCCCGAGTATTACCACCTCTGGTTTAAGCATTTTGAACAGCACTACGGGACACGGGTATCTCATGTTCGGTGATGCGACAGGTGATGCTGCCGCTGGGTATGTTGGACAAATTCACTATAACCACAGTAGCAACTCTATGGATATTGTTACCAACGGTGTAAAAGCTTGCGAATGGGACAGTGGTGGATTACTGATTTCAAATCAAACCGTGTCAGAAGGTAGGCGTAGAGGTATGTATGGCCTTTATAGCCCTACCCATATTGCACACATATGGGGCATGGGAACTACTTACAAAGTAGCCGCAAACGGTAGTGACGCAGGAAACCTATACGGACTGTGTTACAGCTATGAGCCTAACTATGGGTCAACAGGCACCAACCCCGGAGCAAGAAGTGGGTTAGGTCACCAGATGCAATGGCGAGCTAACGGAGGTACTCACACTGCGATTGGCAATGGTATCTACACAGTTGGTTCTGTCACGGCAAACTCAGACGCTCGTTTGAAAACAGACATCGAAACTATCCCAAATGCAATGTCAAAAGTTTCTGCTTTGACCGGCATCACTTACAAACGTATCGACTTGAGTGAGCCAGACGCCGCTACCGGCCTTCAACAAGACGTCAGGCATACAGGTGTGCTTGCTCAAGATTTGCTTGCTGTATTACCCGAAGCTGTAGAGGGTGCAATAGACGGTCAGCAGCCTGAAGACGGCACTTATTTGAGTGTTGCATACGGCAACATGGCAGGTCTTTTCATAGAAGCCCTGAAGGAGCAGCAAGCCACCATTGAAGCCTTAACTCAAAGACTAACAGCATTGGAGAACAACTAATGCATAAAAAAGGGGGCTTTGAGCCCCCTTTTTTGTTACTGAGTGAATTCGCCTTCGGCTACTTCACCTTCATCATCCTCTAGCTCTACTTTGAGCCTTTGGGTGAATCCTTCCGCAGCTACTTTGATCTGATCCAGTTTAGCAGAAGTTTCTGCTTCCTGTCTCTTGAGATCTTGTAGCTGGGCTACTATGTATCTTGCTGTATCTTCTAGATCTTCAATTACATAGTTCTTGTCGTCAAAGCTTAATGTTGGCTTATCTTGTACATCGGTCATTATAAGGTTCCTTATTTAAAAATGTCTTGCCAATTACCTGTAGTACTAGCGCGAGAGTACTCAGTGGCACGTTGTTCGAAAAAATTAGCGTGTTCTACGCCATTTAACATATAATCTAGCCAGGGCAGAGGATTATCTCCACTTGAAAAGATTTTCTTCATTCCCAACCCTAATAGCCTTCGATCTGCAATATAACGAATATAGTCTTTTACTTCTTGTGGTGTTAGATCAGGCACTTCTGCACCTGTAAAACACAAATCAATAAAAGCATCTTCTAGTTCTACTGTCCGCTCTGCAGCGCAATAGATCTCATACTTTAGATCATCATTCCATAGGTCTGGATTTTCTTGAATAAAGGTTCTGAATAGCTGTGACATGCCTTCAACATGTAACGTCTCATCACGTATCGACCATGTAACAATCTGTCCCATACCTTTCATCAAGTTGTGTCTAGGAAAGTTAAGCAAAATAGCAAAACTACTAAACAATTGTACACCTTCAGTAAATCCAGAGTAGATAGCCATAGTTTTTGCAATATCCATCGGCGTATCCATACCAAAATTACTTAAATGTTCATGCTTATCAAGCATTTCCTTGTGTTCAAAGAATTTTTGATACTCATCATCCCCAAACCCAAGTGTTTCCAAAAGTAGCGAGTATGCTTCTTGGTGCACTGCTTCCATAGCAGCGAACGCAGATAGCATCATTCTTACTTCTGGCTGCTTAAATGTAGGAAGGTAGTGCTTAGCATACCCACAACATACATCTACGTCAGCTTGTGTGAAAAAACGAAAGATATTTGCAATAAGAGTCTTATTACCATCTGTCATCTTTTCTTTATAGTCTTTCAAATCATCCGCTAGATTGACTTCATCAGGAAGCCAATGCATATGCTGTTGAGACTTATAGTGCTCAAAAGCCCACGGATAGTTGAAAGGTTTGTAATATTCACGTTCTTCTAATAAATTCATACTTAACCCTCACACGCCAGACAACCTTCGTCATCAATACTATCAAATATATACTGTCTTAATACTTCGTCAGAGACATTTTCAGCTCTCTTCATTGCTTCACTTCGTAAATAATACAAAGTCTTTACACCTCTTTTCCAGGCCATCATATGAACAGCGTGAAGTTCTTGCTTAGATATATTAGCAGGAAAAAATACGTTTAAGGACTGGCTCTGGCAAATAAACTCTTGTCTATCACCCGCCATTTCGATTACCCATCTCTGGTCAATCTCTACTGCTGTCTTAAATACGTCTTTTGTCCACTGGTCTAAAAAATCTAAATGTTGTACTGAACCACCATTTGTAAGAATACTCTTCCATACATCGTCGGTATCATACCCTAAATCTTGCAAAGTATCCTCTAAGTATTCGTTCTTGAGGAGACTAGAGCCGCTTTTAGTTTTTTGGGTAAAAGCATTAGCACGGTAAGGCTCAATTGAAGGAGAAGTATTACCGCAGATAATACTAGAACTGGCATTAGGAGCGATAGCAAGAAGATGAGCGTTACGCACACCATAGCCTTCTCCATCAGGACACTCGCCTCTTTCTTCTGCGAGTTGTCTTGTAGCTCTGACAGCTTCTCCTTTAATCCTTCCAAACATCTGCAAATTTCTTCCTTTAGCCATTGCAGATTCAAACGGGATACTATGTCTTTGTAAGTACGCATGAAAACCCATTGCTCCTAGTCCGAGACTTCTCTCCCTCATAGCACTATAACTAGCTCTTGAGAGCTGATCTGGTGCATTATTAACAAAAAACTCAATTACATTATCAAGCATTCTTACTAAATCAGGAATGAAATCATCATTATCTTTCCATTCATCATATTCTTCTAAATTTACACTAGATAGACAACATACTGCTGTTCTATCTTTATCGGTAGCAAGAGTAATCTCACTACATAGATTTGAATGATGAACTGTTAAACCTAGATTCTGTTGAAACTCTGGCACTGCTTCTTGAACAGTATCCTTAAACATAATATAAGGTTCGCCAGTTTCAACACGATTTTGGATAAGTTTTACCCAAAGTGTCTTAGCTGAAACAGTCTTTTTAACTTCTCCTGAGTGTGGGTCAATAAGATCCCAACTATCATCAAATCCTTCTATTTTTGTTGCTTTTTCTATAAGTTCCATGAACTGATCAGACAAAAGCACGCCGTGATGAAGATTAGTTGACTTTCTGTTAACGTCACCGCCAGTAGGTTTACGGACATCCAAAAACTCTTCCACTTCTGGATGAGATATGTCGAGATATGCTGCATAGCTTCCTCTTCTAGTTACACCTTGTGAGAATGCTAGCATTTCCGCGTCTACGACTTTTAGAAATGGTATCACTCCCGTACTCTCGGAGCCATTGCTCGTTTTCGAGCCTACGCTCCGAATTTCGTTCCAACATCCTCCGACCCCGCCGCCGACTGATGATAAGTAAGCATTTTCTGTATAATGATTTGTTATACCTTCTCGGCTATCTTCTACATAATTCAAGAAACAACTAATTGGCATCCCTCGCTTAGTTCCTCCATTTGAAAGAATTGGTGTAGAAAACATAAACCATAGCTTACTAGCATAGTCGTACAATCTTTGAGCGTGTGCTTCGTCGTCTGCAAATGCTTTCGCCGCTCTTGCGAAAGCGTCCTGAGGAGAAGTCTCCTCATCAACAAAGTATCTATCTTCCAGAGTTTTTATACTAAACTCAGATAAGTAGTTATCTCTATTATAGTTAATCTCCACTCATCATACCCCTTATAGCTGAAACATTATCAGCTCCTATTGCATCGTCACAATACGTTATTAAATCCATCAATTCGTAGTTTTGTAAGATCTGTTCAGTATTTTCGTTCAAAGACTGAATATACTTATACTTACCTAGTAAGGGTGCTGCGTCATATATACTTAACGCATCTCCGTACTGTTTTATCAAATCAAATGCCCTCTTAGGGCCAATTCCAGGTATTCCTGGTACATTGTCTCCCTTATCCCCTGTCAAACACTTCAATGAAATATACTCTTGTGGAGTTACATCATAATGATCGTGCCAATTATCTAGAGTGACTTCTTTTCTCGTTACATATGAGAATCTGCCTACATTTTCTTGTATCAGTAAGTCCCAGTCTCGGTCACTAGAAATCATCCAAACATCTTCTAACCCGTACTTAGCTTTATCTTTCACTAGGTGTGCTGCTATATCATCAGCCTCTACACCTTTGAATCTAAGTACAAGGTATCCTTCTTCTTTTAAGACTTCTAGAGAAGCCTCATACTCTGAAAAGAACTCTTCGAAGGCCATCTTTTCTTCTTCGGATTGGTCTGCGAATTTATCTTTTCTATTCTGCTTATAGTCTGCATTTATGTTGCGTCTATAAGACGAGGAACCCCAGTCTGCCGTAATTATTACTCTACCACAGCCATAAGACTTTGCTAGAGATTCGACAGTTTTCTGGTACTCATACCTAAAGTCTGTTCTACCCTGATGTTTCCATCTAAACGCTAAGTTTAGGGCATCTACTATTAGCGTTTTACCTGGCTCACTATTATTTACTTTTTCTGCAAAGTTAAACGCCATTAATCCACCTTATATCCTCTAATTCTAACCAATTTTCAGCAAGTAAAGCGTAACAGTCAAGAAAGTTAATATACATATACTTGTCACAGTTCTTAGGCTGTAGCTCTGTTACTACAAATACTGGAGACCTATTATACTTGAAGAAAAGAAGCGGTTCTTGCTTCCCACCTGCTGCTTGTAAAATAAGTTTTTTCCACCAAAGAATCAAATTGTTTGTCTTTTCTTGCGTAAAAATTTTATCTGTTAAGGGAGATTCTGCATAGTTTTTTACTTCTATACAGAATCTATTTTTCTCATGAGGGACATATAAGTCCCCCTTTAAGTACTCTAAAGCTCCTGAGTTTGGAACTCTTTCAAATTGAAGCTGAGTGCTATCTCTCAACATATCTCTTACAAGATACTCTCCTCTAGCACCTTTTGCTCTTGAATCTACCATTACTTATCCAATGCACTTATATTGCCTTGTTTTACTACTTCAATCTTTTCTAGTAATGGATGTGTCCACCCATGTGATACAGCATAAGTATTCAAGTCTTCAGCCAGTAAAACCTCTACTAGCTTCTCTCTGCCATTATCATCTAACACACTAATAACTTCGTCTAAGAATAATATATTGATTCTAGACTTAGATATGCTACTCATAAGTTTACGAATAGCAATTAGTGTGGCAGTATTTACTCTAGCCAGCTCACCCGAGGAGAGTGCTAGAATGTCTACTATTACTTCGTTATCAGTAATTTGTACATTCAACTTATCATTAGATACGATGAATTGTAACGTAAAACGACCATCTGAAAGCTCTGCGAGATACTGATTAGTAAGTTCTTCTAGCTCTTTCACTAGATTTTCTATCTTATAAGCCAGTAAACCATTAGTGCTAAAGGCTTTCTTCAATACATCCAGATTAGAATCTAGTTGTGACTGTTCTGCCAGCACTTCTCGAGCTTTTGCTAAATTATCTATAAATCCGTCTGTTTGGGCTTGTATTATTTCAATACGAGTATTAGATCTAGTTCTAGCTTCATTTTCTTTAGCTACTCTAGCCAACTCTTTTTTAGCCTCTAACAGCTTATTTTCTAAATGTTCTAAAGAAGCTGTAAGCTCCTCCTTGTCAAGAATCTGACTAGGTAAGGAACTATCTATGCTTCTATACAAATCTTCCCACTCTTTCTCTGCTCTAGCTAAACCGTCTCTAGCAGCGTTATTCCTTTTAATTTGCCGTATCATATCTTCATTAGAGTCTTTCTGCTCATCTAGAGTTTTTAGCTTGGCTCTCTCTTCGAGTACCAATGCGTCCTTAAACTCTGTATCTATGTCTTGTTCACAAGTAGGACACTTATCTTCTAAGTGTAATAACTTATCTAACATAGTTGAAGCAGCTCTTATACCGGCATCTAACTGTCCTAACTCACTTTGATACTTATCATAAGATTCTTTAGGAGGAAGAGGACTATTCTGTATAGCATTTATATCTATAGCAGCCAGCATTTCTTTGTACTGATTATTTTTTAGAATTTTTTTATTTTTTTCAGAGATATTTTGCAATTCTACTGAAAGAGAACGGAAAGTATTCTCATCATCTTCCGTGTCTATATCTAAATCTAACATGGGCAGTACTATCGTACTCTCCAATTTATTGTTTGACAACCATTTTTCAATCGTTGCTGCCTCAGTACTCAACTCCGTCATCTTACTAGCAGACTCTCTTGAAGCCTCTTTGAAAGTTTCAAAAAGCTGCACATAATCATCTAAATGAAGAAGGTCAATTAAAAATTTCTTTCTATTCGTATCAGTTGCGGTAAGAAACTGCAAACTTGCGTTTGTGTTCTGATACACTAATTGCGAAAATGTTTTGAAGTCAATGCCTATGACTTCCTGTAGAGTCTTGTAGGTGTTAGTAGCTGTGTGGCTAGATATATCTTCGCCATCTTTCTTTAGTACTACTTTTATACCTGTCTTTCTATCTACAGAAACTTCATATACATTTCCATCCTTTTCAAAAAGCAAATATATACTATAACCGTTTTTAACATAACGATTAGGTATATCTGCTTTCTTGATACCTTTGGAGTTCTTATTATAAAGAACTTCTTCTATAACTAATGGTATAGAAGATTTACCCATACCATTTGAACCAATGATTTGAGTTACTGTATTTTCATTCAAGTCTAACTCGTTGTCAGGCCCGTAGCTGAAACAATTACTCCACTTGAGCTTTTTGAGCGTAATCATTGTAAGTTCCTATAATATTCGATACTTGATCATCTTGTAATGCTAAATAATAGCTTAGATACTCTACTAATTCTTCTTCTATAGTCATGTCTTTGTCTAGGACTAAGGACACTTCTGAGTTTCTTTTAATTACTTTTTTATCAAGTAAATCTGAGTTTTCAACAGAAGCTAACTCTTGAATATCTCCCTCTATTTCATAAATAGTGTGATGATACTCGGTTGGAACCATATCATTTGGATCTGTAACTGTTTTTCTTAGTAACTGTGGCAGATCGAAAGGTTCCCAAACCCAACTCCAATTCTTTTCATTGATAAACAGACACCCCGTTGAGACTTCTTTTCTATGAAATGAAGTTGTCATTGGGCTTCCTGGATATACTATATTTGCCTGCGTATTGCTATGAGCGTGAAGATCGCCTGCAAAAACTACAGGGAAATCTGCTAGCCGTTCTAAGTCAATCTCTGGCTTAACGTGTGGAGGTATTTCACCTCTTACATGAGTAAATAAAGGTTGTGAACTATCAAAATGCTCTATACTACCTTCTCTATGTAAATCTGCGTAAGGTAGAATACCAAAACCTACGTCAGTATCAATATATGACATATCAACTATATGTATAAGCGGGTTAATATCTCTACTAACCTGCTTTAGTTGACTGAAGAAAGTCTTATGCTTCTTCGTTGCTTCATGATTACCGTCGTAGATAATGGTAGGAACTCTAACATTTCTAATAAAAGAAAAGTAGAGTTCCAGCTCTTCCATACTTGGCAGACGATCAAATAAGTCACCACCGATAATGTGGGAATCACACTGCTTACAATAGCTGTGTACTTGATCAAAAAACATATTATAGCGTTTTAAAGCCCACTCCCTAGGAACATTCTTCTGTCCTAGCTTTATGTGCCAGTCTGCCGTAAATAGTATCATGCGATATTGAACTCGTCTTCAATAGTTTCATCAATCTCGGAAGACTCACTACCACTATCACGAATACGGTCTAGTAACTCTTTCTGAGCATCAGGCGTAGGACGAGACATTACTTCATCCATAGACTTAATAGTTGCATATAGCTCTAACTCTTTTTCTGACAAGGCACGAGGCTTGCACTTAAGAGCTTGCAATTGGTACTCTACATTATAAGGCAGAGGGCCAGTCTTTACACGCTTAAATTGAACATCCCAGCCTGTTTCTGGGTCTGTTGGGTCACCTAAGTCTTCAGCAGCAGTAATGATTTGCTCCCATAATTTCTTCTTTAGGTTTACAACTTTAACTTCGCCGTTATCTATGCACTGAGTAGCATAGCTCCATCCACACTTAAGATCTGGATAGAATTCACGAACCCAATCTTTCTCTAAGTTATTGAAAGTTTCTTTGTTACGATCGAAGGATAGGCATTCTAGAGGAATGTTCTTACCATTCTCTCCAGTTACCCAATAGACGTAGCGAGCCAAAATGTCACCGGCTAGGCGGAATTTGTTGTCGCCATCTTTGTACTGAAAACTGCTTACTGAACTTTTTTGTGCAGAACCTTTCTGCTGATTAAATGAAATAGCCATTTAATGTATCTCCTTTGTATTGACTTCTTCATACATAAAGTGAAGTATATCTCCCTCTATGTATAGTAGCCTGTTGTTTTGTATTAATATTTCCGTATCCTCTGTTGGCAGAAGTACGGTATCTAGTGTTGTATCTTTAGTTAGACGATAGTACGCCGTAGATCGAAAAGAACACAATGCAATGTATTGTGCTAATTCACGATACTGGTACTTATGAGAATGGTATAGCAGTACATCGGGATGGAGCATGAAGCTATCCCCAAGGAAGTTTTTCTGCGAATATTTATATATAGGGTCTTGGGCATTAGTAGGAATTTGCCTATGTACGAGCATCCGCACGATACGCACAATCTCTACAGCGTTGCCGTTAGACTCTTTATAAATCTTTCGCCAGTCAAATAAGAACATATATTATACTAAAAATTAAGGTTTGTGTCAAGAACTATTTTTTTATAGTTGCTTTATTGAATAACCCTCTCTCATATAGTGCCCCATCCTATTAGAAGCCTGCTTTTTAGCAGTATTCCCTTTCAAATGAATATCTATAATGACAGGGTCGCGTTTGCCTTCCTGTAATCGTATGACTCTACCTATAAGTTGAGTCAACAGAGGCTCGTTATTTATTGGTGTACCTAGTATTAGGCAACTAAGGTTATTAACAGAGATACCTTCTGAAAAAATTGCTTGAGTACCAAAAAGAATATCTTTCTTACCGCTTCTAATTTCAGACAGGTGCGTTTCTCTATCTTCATGCGAGACCTCACCCGTAACACAAATTGCTTTATCACCAGCCAGTTCGGCGCATGCTTTCAAAAAGTGAACTCTATCGCTCACAACTAGCACCTTGTGCCCTTTTGCGGCGTAGGCCGCAGCAAGCATTGCTACTGTGTGTCGATATTCCTCATTATTAGCTAATGCGGTCACTCTATTAGCCCAGGGAGTCCTGTTACCATCCATAAATCTAACATCTGACTGCAAGACATGGATAGTAGGCACCATGAAGTTTTCTTTCGGTGGCTTAAAGAGTTTATTTCCAAAGTAATCTCTAAAGACTACATGTTTGCCATCTTTTCTTTCTATAGTGCCGGATAGACCTAACTTATATCTTGCATAGTTAGTATCTATTATCTTAGAAAAGGTGGGGGAAGATACGTGATGCATTTCGTCCAAAATAATTGTACCAAACTGATCTTTTATCTTCGGTAAGTTACGGTATAAAGTTTGAGTATTACCTATAGTGATAGGCTGGGAAGTATCGAAGTTTCCACTACCAATAATTCCCGGCGTAAAACCATAGACTTTCTCTACTTCCTGTGCCCACTGATTTCTCAGAGGGACAGTGTGTGTTACAACCAAGGTTTTCTGACCTAACTTTCCAGCGATAGCAAGACCTGTAAAAGTCTTGCCCCAGCTGACCCAAGCGTTAATTATGGCGTTATCTTCGATCTCGTCATATACTACTTGTTGGCTTTCTCGTAAATCAAACTTAAACTCAGGAAAGTCTACAGGCACATTCAAGCGTTTATCAACAACTTCATAGTCATCTGGTATCAAATCCGTTCTTCCGACAGGTATACTGACAAGATTAGTTTTGATGCGTGACATATTTTTTATGACCATAGGAGGTTCTGTCGGATTGTACGACGGAATAGCATAAGTAAGTTCATCATTAATGATGTCCTTATACTCTTGCGTTACTTCTAGGTATATTCTGTTGCTGATTACCGCTTTCATTTACTTATTTTCCCTATATAATAGCCTAATATGAAGAAGGCAGTTGCAACTATGTAACATTCTAACACTTATTCGCCTTCCATGATATTTATCATGTGTTCTGCTATATCTGCAAAATCAGTTGTAGCTCTTCCTCTAGTCGTCTCAGCTGCAGTGCCTATACGAATACCGCTTGTTTCTACAAAACTGCGAGGGTCATTTGGTACTCCATTTTTATTTACAGTAATACCATTCTCTTCTAGCATATCAGCAGCTTTTCTACCACTCAAGGATTTATCACTTAAATCTAAAAGTAATAAGTGACTGTCTGTTCCACCTGTGATAATATTGTATCCTTTCCGCACAAATACATCAGCCATAGCTTTAGCATTGTCGAGTACGTCTTGAATATACTCATCGAAAGAAGGATCAAGTGCTTCTGCATAACATTGAGCTTTTGCAGCAATGATATTCATTAGCGGGCCGCCTTGAGTCCCAGGAAATATAGCACTATTGATTTTTCTTGTGAAATCAGGATTATTCCATAGAATCATGCCACCTCTTGGGCCTCTAAGAGTTTTATGTGTTGTGCTCGTTACCACATCCGCAAAGGGTAGAGGACTATCATAGCCATTACCTGCAATAAGTCCACTATAGTGAGCCATATCGCACATTAGTGCTGCACCTACACTGTCTGCAATATCTCTGAAGGCTTTCCAGTTAATCTGTCTTGAGTAAGCACTTGCACCTGCAATAATTAGCTTAGGCTTTATAGCTTTTGCCTGATCTAGAATAGCATCATAGTCTAGCCACCCTGAGGTGTCTACTCCGTATGTATGTGCATCATAAATCTTACCGCTAAGTGTTGGAGGAGCACCATGACTAAGATGCCCCCCACTAGCTAAGTCCATACCAAGAATTCTATCTCCTGGCTTTAGAAACGCTTGAAATACCGCAGTATTTGCATTAACCCCGCTATGAGGTTGTACATTGGCGTACCCACAATCATACAATTTACACAAAGACTTGATAGCGAATTCTTCTATCTCATCCATGTGTTCACAACCATTGTAGTATCTTTTTCCTGGGTAGCCTTCTGCGTATTTATTAGTAAATATACTGCCACATAGAGCACGGACAGACTCACTCGCAAAGTTTTCACTAGCGATTAACTCTATAGCGTGCTCCTGTCTTTCTTCTTCTCTTTCGAGGATTGACAAAATTTTATTATTCATTTATAATCCCAATTCTGTTTTTGCAGTTATATAACTCTTTACAAAGTCGCTTCTTACAATATCTTTAATCTCAAAATCAATCAAGTCAAAAGATTCCATTCTTTTTAGCACAGAAACAAACTCTTCTAGTCCATTCTTACCCAAGTCGGATTGTCTGAAGTCACCACAAAAGATAACTCTACAATTCTCTCCTACTCTAGTAATAATTGAGTCTAATTCATGAAAAGTCATATTTTGACACTCATCAATAATTATTACTGCATCTCTTAGGGTAATACCCCGAATAAAAGATGTAGTCATAAAATGAACTATACTTTTTTGTTTTAATATCTCGTAAGCATCTCCTCGGCTGAATAGCTCTACAGCTATGTCTTTATAAGGTGCTTCATATATTGCGCTTTTCTCTTTCTCGTTTCCTGGAAGAAAGCCTATGTCCCTAGTAGGTACTGCACTTCTTAATATTACTAAGTTGTTGTAATATCCTTTTATCATATCATCGAAAGCAAGATAACAGGAAATAAAGGTCTTTCCTGTGCCTGCTACTCCATGAAGTAAGAGGTGCTTGTCGCTATCAAAAGCCAACAATTGGTTTTGTGTAAGCGGTTCAATTTCTTGTAGGGTTAGACTTGCTCCAGCAAGAGTTCTTCTATTTTTAGCCATAATTTATACTTTTCTTCGAGTGTCAGACTTTTTATCTTCTGAGTACTCGTACAATGCCCAGGGAGCATTATTAAAATGTAAAATACCTGCCCAACTAAACTCTAGTAAGGGCGGACGAAGTACAGTAAAAGGGTAGGATATACCTTTTAGCCATAGCAATGAAGCAGTTCCTTTTCGTACTATTCTTTCTATCTTATGATACCTTAAAGGTAAGAATCTAGTCTTAGAATATATAAATGGAGTACCATTATTATCTATAAAAGTACTCTTGGACTGCTTTATTACTCCTACCGGAGTTTCTATGCACTTTTTAAGTGTGTACAAGGAGTGGAAGGGAGTCTGTATCCTTCTAGCTCCCAGAGTCTTTCCAGACATATTTTTATCGTCTAAGATTTCGTTATCTAAGTACAACAAACCGTCAGATTGACTCCAGTTACTAGATCCTATAGGGAATACAGGGAATACTACTTTATGAAGGTTAGAGTAAGTAACTACCATACTGTTTCTCAAATTTACCTAAAGAGTAGTCTTCATGCACATCAAAGTCGCAGCCTACGGGGGCTCCTGGGATACTAACACCACGATCCATCTGGATAAACTGTCTTAGCTTATCGGAGTAGTGTTCTATCTCATCCTCGGGTACTTCAGCTAGAATAGAGTCATGAACAAGAGCAAAGATGCGAGCACCCATCTTGTTTACACGAATATACTCTGACATATCAATACCGCCTAGTAGATTAATATCAGATGCAGGAGACTGTACTAAAAAGTTTAGTCCTGATCTAATACTATGACTCTTAATACCTTTGTCTTCTGAAGCAACATTAGGTAGTCTGCGTTTGCGACCAAAGTAACTATAGATAAATCCATTTACTTCTATTGACTTTTGATTCTGCTCTAACCATGCTTTGAGCTTATGGAAAGATTTGAAGTAATCGTCAATAACTTCTTGTGCTTCATTGCGACTAAAGGGCTTGCCCGAATCTGCTGTTACTTGCTGTGAAATCTTATTGGCTCCAGCGCCGTACATAATACCAAAGGTTACAGCTTTCGCCGCTTGTCTTTGCATTGGATATAGCTCTGCAACTTCTTCTGCTTCACAGGGTAGTCTAAATACTCTATGTGCAATGTTACTGTGGAAGTTACCGCCGGAACGGAATACATCCATCAGTGCTTCGTCCTTAGCTAGAACAGCGGCAACATATACCTCTGCTGTAGTTAAGTCCATTGCGACAATCTTATTACCAGGAGCTGCTTTGATACAACCCTTAACAATAGGATTATCACGAGGTAACTGTTGCATATTTAACTTACCAGAAGACGACAAGCGACCACTGGTAGTTCCATGAAGATTGAAATTAGTACGCAGTCTGTTATCTCTATCAAGCTGCGGAATAATCTTATCTAAGTAAGTATTCTTGATTTTAGACTTCTGTCGTATCTCAAGGATGTGCTTGGGTACTGGATGTTTTCTACTTAGTTCTTCCAGAACTTCTGCATCAGTAGAGTTGGCACCTGTGCCAGTCTTCTTGCCTGTAGGCTGTAAGCCAATATAGTCAAAAAGAAGTGCACGAAGTTGTACTGTACTGTTTGCATTGAAGGGCTTACCCTGTGCAGCTTCAAACTTACTAATTTCTGGTACTTTGTAAAGTTCCTCGACAGCAACATCGATGTTGTCTTGCATAAGCTCCTGAGCAATAGACAAGCGTGATGGGTCAAACGGAACACCGTTATCCTGAGTAGTTAGAAGAAATCTAACACCAGGAATAAGAATATTATCGTATACCCACTTTAGCTTAGGGTTTTGCTTAATTTTTACAAATTTTTCAAACAGAGCAAAAGTACAGACAGCATCCATAGCTGCGTAAGTTTTCATAGTATCGAATGGAATCATGTCCCAAGTGAAACTTGCTTGGTTCAAACCATTAGCTCGCTTATGTTGATCTATCCAATCATACATAGGCTTTTCGTAATCACCATAGGGTGTGAACTTAATAGCTAACTGCTTGAGGCCATGCCCACCAGGATTTTCATCAATTAGATAATGCAGTAACATAGTATCTTCGAATTTAGGAAAAACGAAGTTAAAGTGATACTGGAAGAACGCTAAGTCGAACTTCGAGTTGTGGAAGATAACTGTGCGATTTAGGAATAATTCGCGTAGCATATCTTCTATCTCTTCGTCAAAACACTCTGTGTCTATGTAGACCCCGCTGAGACCGTCATACGACATAGAGATGCCGATAACGTGACCGTTACGAGGGTATAGACCAGTAGTCTCTGAGTCAAGAGCAATTAAGTCATGACCATCAAAATCTAGAGCACCTTGAATCCACTTCTTAGCTTCTTCAGTGTCTTGTATACCCCTAGCGATGGTTTCATCAATGATTATATCTTCTATCTCACCGTTGATATAGGCTATAATACTATCTTTGGAAGATTCCCAAGTCTTGCGAGCTTCTGGCTTGAAGGCAAGCATAGCTGGGTTAATCACAGGCAGGAATTTACCTTCTACTTTCTTACCAGAATATTCCGTGACTGAGTTAATTTTTGTAAAGTATTTCAGTGCATCACTACCTACTAGGACAATCCAGTCATAGGCATCTGTATCTATAGTGATGTCACAGTCTTTTTTCAATACTTTTTTAAGTGTAGGGTCGGAACACAGTTGATACTGATCAAACTGAAAAGCTCCTTCAAATTCTTTTTCAAAGTCTGTACGACTTGATTTAGTTTCTACTAATGCAACTTTAGGCATATAATTTTCTCTTTAGTCCAGTTACTTGAGATTGTGTAAGTGCTCCAGGGTCAGTGTCTTTTAGATTGACATTCCTAGATATGAGACCAACTTTCTCGCACATTACCTTGATGTTTTGTGCAGCATTCTGACCTGCTTCGTCACCATCAAAGAAGATAGCTATCTTAGAACAGCCTTGCATAGAAAGCATTCTTAGCTTATCTTCATTGATATTGTTTGTGCCGAAACAGCACACTGCATTTTCTAGTCCTTTATCATGTAGGTTGATTACATCATAAATACCTTCTACTAGAATTATTTCTCCCAGTAGGGGAAATACCTGTGGAAACAAGGGCAGCTTTGCTCCTGGTGGTGTAAACTTGTACTTAGGAATACCATTAGCAGTATGCCTACCTTGAAAAGCTACTATCTTTCCAGAGATATTTCTAATAGGAAAGTTAATCCTACTAATATAATCTGAGTCTGTGTGTTCAAACGCTTCAAACTTTCTATAAGTTTTAGGCGTGATATTTCTCCAATTGCCTACATAAGGCATATGGTTGTGAGGGAAGGAGAGGCCGACAGACTCTGCTTTCTTCTCCTGAATTTTACGCTTCATTGTTTCTCTCTTGAGCTGAAATCCAGAGGCTGCTTCTCCAAAGAATGTAAACAAATTACCCTTGTAACCACAAGCAAAGCAATTGAATCTACCATCAATCTGGTCAATTCTCATGCTAGGATTGCTGTCATCGTGCTCAGGATTCAAGCACTTGACAACAAAGTCTTTACCTTTAGGAGTAAAGGGTACTTGCTTCTGATTGAGTAATTCTTCTACGTTCATTTACTTACCGATATGTGTGATGTCATCATTAGGAATAACCTGATATGTACCCTTGTTGTAAGGAATACTTATCGTATAATTACTACTAATATCTTTTTTGAACTCTCTGTCAGGGTCTGCTTGCATCTCTGATGCTCGTATAAATGGGGCAGACTTGTTGTTCTTCCATACAGGATCTTGAACAAATACACTGTCTGGTTTGAGTTTCATAGGAACAAAGGGTGGCTTGGCTCTTTTCTTGTACACGCGCTTCTTCCGTCTACCTGAAGTAGTGTGTGACATACTTCCATGAATAATCATATGCTTCCTCGATTGTGAGAATGTATATTATACTCGATTCAGCTGGAAAAGTCAAGAACTATTTAGAAGCTGACATCGTCAATATCTTCGTCTATCTTGTGCTCCGACGCTTCTCGCTGTGCGGGTGACATCGCAGACTCTGGGCCAATCTTCATTGTTTCCCAGTTCATTTTAGATGTAAAAGATAGCTGCGCGGCGGAACGCATTTTCATACAGTTAAACGTGATACAATTGTCTTCGTGCTCATACGCTTCTAGCGCATAGGCAGCGTCGGCTGCATCAAGAATACCTTTTGCAAAACGCGCTTCGCCGGTAGCATCCGTCTGATATGGCGAAATAACAGTACATTCATACTCTTGTGCCATACTCTTCAAAGCCTTGCTTACTTCTATTTGTTCTGTCCAATCATACTGTCCTGAACGAGATGGGATAGCGGAACGCTTCACTTGGTTAATGTAGTCTACTAGAATCACGCCAACATTGAGAGCTTTCACTTTCTTGTCCAATTCGGCCTTAATTTTTGCCAGAGTAAGGCCTGGATCATAAATTACATCTAACTGCTGAGTCGGGAGTAACTCAGTAGTAGTCGATAAGTTATGATGAAACTTCTCAAAGTCTCTGTGTTCTTTGTATTCCATTAAGCGGTCTTGACCATTCGTATAACGATTAGCCCACCAACCCGCTACTTGTTCCCATTCAATTACACTAAGATTTTTAGTACGCAGACGAGAAAAAGGTATTCCCGTTGCAATAGAACACACTCTCTGAAGAATCGAACGACTATCCATCTCAATAGTGAAATACATAGCCGAACGACCACTCTCAAAGACAGTGTGAGCAATATTAGCACAGGTAAGAGACTTACCAGCCCCGCGACGACCGCCAAGAAGAACAAGATCTCTGGGAGAGAACTGTATCTCGTAGTCGTACTCGGTGTTTAGACCGAGGGGCAGATATTTGCCAATCTCTTCATCATTTTCAAACAGTTGAATACGTTGCATACTCTCTGTAGGTAACTCTAGGTCGACTTTCTTTTCGACATCTAGAACGATTTGATGTAAGTGTGCTACTGACTCTTCCGCATCTTCAAAAGCTACAGAATTATCAATATAATCCTCAAGGGAATCTAAGATTTCCTTTTGGGTGTACTCGTTTTTGAGATACTGTAGCAACATAAATGCGTCTACGTCTACTTCTACGCTCTCGATTGCATATAGCTTTTCGACAGTCGCTGAGTCTCGTATCTCAAACTTCAAGTCTTCAAAGGTTGGTAGGTGGTGAAACTTGTCATAATGCCTATCAATTGTGTTAAACACAGTATGATACTCTGTAGGCAAATAATCCTTACGAACGGAACTCCAGGTTTCGAAATCCTGTAACGTAAGTACTTGCTTTATAAGCGCACTAGCAATATTCAAAGTAACTCCCAACCAACCAAAAAGTAGTAGCTATCTGGCAAAAGATAACTACTACCAACTTATTTACGAAAGATTAGCCTGCGGCTTTTTCTTTCTTCGCAGCACCATCATAGTCTGAAGCAACCAAACCACGACGAGTCAACATAGTTTTAACACCACGTGCAGTCTTACCAATAGACTCTGCAATAGCTTCTACTGTCATGCTTGAGATATCACCCAAGTCTGCCAATGGATCTTCTTTTGCAGAACCTTTTGTATGTTCCTGACGAGGGATACCGTCAATGTCACCAGAACGAAGTAGGCTAAGAGCCTTGCCACGTACTGAGTTTACACTGCGGTCTAGCGCGTCTGCGATTTGCTCAACGAAAGCACCATCATTAACCATAGAAACAAAAGTTTCCTCTTCTTCTGGGCTGTAGGTACGAACGGCTTCAACTTTAGGAGCAGGCTTGACATGATCGGTCAGTTCCATAGAAAGAATCTTTCCTTGGATTGACTTAGCAGAGAAAGCGCCTGATTCAAAGTTATCAGCGATTTGAGCATAAGTATATTCGCCACTGTTATCAGACACGAATGTCTGTAGAGTAGCTTCTTGTGCTTCCGTAAAAGCACGAGCAGATGAAGCAGAGGCAAGCTCTACGTCATGACCCATCTTACGCAGTTTACTAGAAACTGAGCGAGTTGAGGTTTCAAGCTGTTCTGCGGCTTCTGCAACAGTTGCTTGGGAAATAGGGGATTCGTTACCTACAAAGCTAGTAAGCTGTTCAGTACGTTCGTCGGTCCACTTTGGCAATGCCATATTTAATCTCCAATAAAATCTTTTAGATTTTCAATAATAGTTACACCAGATTCTCTGGCTTTAGTTGTTTTTGCTGACTCTACTCCGCTCTCATTTATGAGAATTGTTACCTCTTTGGTCAGGGAGCCTACGACTCTGTATCCTGCATCTGATAGTACTTTAGTTGCGTCAGCTTTAGTTTTGAAACTCTTCAACCTACCACTAATACATACTACACCTTTATCTGCTACTAACACATTCCTATTAAATCTAAGGGAATGAGGCAGAAATACAGGGTAGTCGCACATATATAGAGCATCCAACAAAGACTCAGTAGCCTTGGGGCCGAGACCTGCTTTCTGACAACTTTCTTGCGTTATATCTAAAATGTCTTCACACACTGCAGAAAGTTTCTCAGAAGCTGTCTTGCCGATCAAAGGAATACTAAGTGCTGGCAACACTATATTGAGTGGGGCGTCGATAGAGTTTTCTATTTCGTTATACAATTTCTCGGCTAGTTTCTCAGAGCTAAGAGCACACTGTATATCTACAAGGGTTAACTCGTAGATATCGAAGATGCTGTTAAGGTTGAGTTTTTCAATAGCTGCGGGTCCAAGACCTTTGATCTTCAAGGTCTTTGCGAAGTGTTCTACTTTCTTTCTTGACTGGCTATCGCAAGACATATTGCGGCAGTAAAGAAGGTGGTTAATCCACTCAAGGTCAGAATTGCAACTTGGGCAACTCGTGGGGGCTTGAATTGAAAACACTAATTAGACTCCTCTGAAATTGAACATATATTATACGAGATTTTAAGGTTCTTGTCAAGAACTATTTTTTCTCAGTCTACCTAAATATTTACGCGTCGGACAACCCTAGGTATAATTTCTCCACTACGAATAACTTCTACGTCACATCCGATCTCTAACTCTAGTTCACGAATATACTCAATGTTATGTAGCGTAGCCCTAGCGACTTCCGCGTCTCCTATAATGACAGGCTGTAGAATTGCTACAGGGCTTACGACCCCGCTCTTGCCTACTTGCCATTTGACATCTAGTAGTTTTGTTACTACTCCATCCTTCTGCTCTTTGAGAGCAAAGGCACCTCTAGGGTGGTGAGCAGTAGTACCTTTAGCATAGTAGTCAACAACATTATCTATTCGGAAAACTTCTCCATCAGTAGGATATTTGTCATCTTCTACATCTATAACAGTAGTAAAGCCGTGGTGATTAAGATACTCCATAGTCTTATGCCAGTAGGTAAAAAGATTAGGAGTCATATCATACGCCACAAAAGTCACATCCCTACTAAGAAACTCATCCTGATCTTTGAGGTTGAGTGCACCACTTGCGTAGTTTCTAGAGTTAGGGATAGACTTAGGAGAAACTACCTCCCCTGTAATCTGAACAGTTTCATCAATGTCGATTCTCTCTGGGACAAGATGTTGCAATTTATCAGTGATATCTCTACCAATCTTGCCATCACCACGGGTTAGACCCATGACGAGTTTGCCAGATACATATAGAATGGATACTGCTGCACCGTCCAACTTCGGGGAGGAAGTATAGATACCCAGATCAGGGGCATCATCAAGGGAAAAGAATTTTTGCAACGAGTACATCTGATACATATGTGGAGTGCCATCAGTAATAGTATGGCCTACATTATCATATCCAAAGATACCAGCTAGCTTATCAAACTCTTCGTCTGATAGTATAGGTGTACCTTCGTAGTATTGATGTGCTGCGTGTGTCAAAAATTCTTTCATATTACCCTCAATTCAATACATACTATTATACTAGAGAGAGGACTGAAAGTCAAGGATTATTTATACATTTCGTCTATATAATCTTTGAAGAACTCCTCTAGGATGTCCTTACTTTCAGCTAAAGATAGTATCTCTATCAGCCCTGCGAACAGTTCTCTTGAGTTACTTAAATCTAAAGGCATTGCTACACCCTCTCTACCTGCTCTCCATTCTTCCTCAAAGTCTAGAAAATACTTGCGTACATGTAGATATTCTACACCACGAAACTCGTTAACTACAAGACGTACTTGTGTTTCCTTTGCTTCATCGTAGTGAATAACCTTTTCATACTTATAGGGGGCTTCATGAAGTTCCATAACTATACTCCATTTCGCAGTATAGTTGAGAGAGGCACTACGCTAGTGACACTCTCAGGCTTTAGCAATCTGTACGAATCTGTATCCCAACAAAAAAGCAAAAGAGTCCTGTCGGATTCTTTTGCCCTATTAGTTTTTGTCTGGATATACGGGGTACTAAAGTCAAGCGTACAAACATTATACTTTAGTTTTCTTGAGTTTTCACTTCTGTAGGTAATAATTGCATCACCAAATTCCGTTACTAACTTTGCTAAGTCCTCTTTCTTCACAATTACTCCTTAGTAGTAGGTTAGCAAAATTTATTTTGCTGCAATACTCTCTAGGAGGTAGAAGGTGAGCCCTGCGGGAGTTGAACCCGCATTCACTGTTTAGTTGTATTGATTATACGAAGGGCTCCTGGAAAGAGCTAGTCTTCCTCAGAAGTTCCATTAGATAGAATAGATACAAAGTACATAGCTGCTTTGCCAGTCAACTTAGAAATAACATCTTCGTCAACTTCTTTACCTGCATCTACAATAGCTGCGGTAAGAGCTTCTTGAGCCGCTGCTTTAGATACACGAGTGCTAGGTGCTTTTGTAGAACTGGAACTACTTCCAGATGCGGGGGTCTTTTTGATGTAAACACCAGCTTTGCTAAGTACCATACGAACTCCGTTTGGAGACTCGTCATATTCCTCAGCGATGTCTTTTACAACTTCCATTGATGTTTCGGGGGTAGGGTTTGCG
>Ga0115008_10000720_pt1 | contig 25602 bp, 19 predicted proteins | sample FraStrMetagenome_FD_87164 | JGI IMG/M metagenome (GOLD analysis project Ga0115008, IMG submission 87164) | Marine eukaryotic phytoplankton communities from Arctic Ocean - Fram Strait ARC3M Metagenome | ecosystem: Environmental > Aquatic > Marine > Oceanic | place: Fram Strait | collected...
TGCTGCAGAGGACGTCGCCTTATTCTTGGTTGCTTCTGCTCCGGAATGTGCAGGAGGGGAGGACGGAAGTGTTTCGGCGTTTGTGTCGGAGAATGTGATGGCGTCTTCCTATCAAGTGAATGGAGAGGCCGCAGACATGGGGCCCAATTTCTTGGGACTACCGGCGGGAGACTATTTCGTTGAAGTGGAGGCCATGATGACCGATGGGGGCCTTTGCTCGGATACGGCGAGCATCTCGATTCAGGATCCCGAAGGCATGGTGGTGAACGTGGATGGTGTAGATGGGGCCAACCTAGGAGAGGAGAATGGTGGGGTGTCTGTTACGGTTACAGGCGGATTGGAGCCGTATTCTTTTCAGTGGGCTGGATCATCCGGTTCTTCAGGCTTAGAAGACCCGGATGACTTGGGTGCCGGAGACTGGACTTTGGAGGTGACCGATGGAAATGGATGCTCTACGGGCATCGTGGTTGCGGTTCCTTTAGGCATAAAAGATGGGCGTGCACCTCAGTTTTCAGTGATCCCCAACCCGACCCGCGACGCATTCAATGTGCAGTTTTCTCGGCCATTTGAGGGGCTTCTCGAATTGACGGACTTGACTGGTCGCAGGCTGGACATTCAGCGGGTGGAGTCCAGCTTGGTCCAGGGTTCATTGGCAGGGAAACCATCAGGTGTTTATCTGCTCAGGGCCCAGGATCAGAATGGAACAGGCTCTGTCATCCGACTGTTGAAACAGGATTGACGTCCAACCAAGTTTAGAGGTCAGAAGCGGCATACTTGTGTTCCCATAATATGCGGCCACTGCTGTCGTGGGCACGCAGGGTCATTTCCCTTGATTTTCGGGGCCCGGTGACTTCAATGGTTCCATAGTTGCGGATGCCCACCATGGTGCCCTCTACGCGGTGAATGTTGGATTCCGATGTGTTGTCATGTGTTCCGCTGGTCAAGGCGCTGCAGGTGAAGTCAATCACTTTGCGGCCATTGTTCAATTCAACCTCACTCAATTCTGTGCTGTGGCGGTCTCCGCTCAAAAAAACCACCCCTCGAATGTCCTCTTTCTCGATGCGTTGAAGAATGGCATCGCGCTCCTTTGGAAATTGGGCCATGTTCTCATATTTCGCATAGCTAGAGAGCATCTGTCCGCCCATGGCCACCACCTTAAATGGGGCGCGACTGGCTTGAAGCGCTTGAATGAGCCAATCGAGCTGAACTTGACCTAAGACTTGAGGCTCGTGGGTTTGATTTTCATGGTTGATTCGGAAATAGCGATTGTCGAGGAGGAAGAAATCGACATCGTGAAATTGAAAGGCGGTGGTGATTCCATGTCCATCTGCATCCGGAAGCCCTTGGGTTGGATTGGGCCAGTAATGCGAAAAGGCAGCTTCGGACCAATCCTTGTGAATCCAGCTTCCATCTGAATTGTCCGGGCCAAAATCGTGGTCATCCCAAATGGCATAATGCGGACATGCCCCAAGGAGGGTCTGAAGTTCCGGCAAGGATCGCATGTGATTGTATCGGTGAAGAATGCCCGATTGAGACGCCCAGTCCACTTCTCTGAAATAGACATTGTCGCCCAACCAAAGCATGAGGTCCGGATTTTCATTGGCAATGCCATCAAAGATTTCATAGCCACCACCGTAGGGCCGACCGGGACGGTCATATGCTGTTTCATTGATGAAGGAACAGGATCCCAATGCCAGTTTAAATGGAGGGGGATCAAACCGGTATTGCCAAAGGGGTTGAGTTTTAAAAGTCATGGCCGCTGTGTCCGCGCCTTGTGTGGCCATTTCCGTTCCAAAAAACACCCGAAATCGATATTGGGTGCCCGGTTCCATATTCCCAAGATTAAAAATGGCAGAATGGCCTTGACTGGGAGACAGGAGCAAGTGCTCCGAGGTCGATGTGTTTTGAGGGTTTCTTTCCAAGGAGTCCGCCCAGTATTCAAGGTGGACTTTGGCTACGCCATCTCCCTGAACCCAGATCCGGGCATTGGTTAGTCCAGTGTGTCCGACCATCGGCTGACAGGTCAGTTGAGCTGTGGCGAAAAGCGGAAGGAAAAGAACAAACGCAAGAAGACGATGAGATCCGGGCATCATGGGTGAATTGAGAGCCGAAGGTCGGCATAGAATGCCGCAGACGAAAAAGGGGGACATCCTCACGGAAATCCCCCTTTTCGACAAGCATAACAATGCTGTCAATCAATCCACGACGTAATCCACCCCTTCGATCGCAGGGCCAACTTTGACCATGTACTGAATCTCTTCAGTTTCAATCTTGATCATTCTGAACACTTCTTTACTCGTGGGCAAACGAAGGTTGAATGTTTGACCGTCAAACCCATCAGGGTAGCGGTTCTTGATCATTTTGCGAATGGCTTGGTCGAGCTTTTCATAGCTCACAATGCGTCGGTTGGACATGGGCAAGAGTTTGGAATCGACCTCCTTTACTCTGCTCCCGTCAAAAAGGTTTCATTCCACAAAAGGGGAGCCAAGGAATGGGCTCCGTGTGTTGTCCCTGTTTATCTTTGACTGGCGCTATACGACCTCAATGAAAGGCTTGCTAGACTCGATTCGGAATCACACTCCGGAATCTTTTGATTTCGAATGGCTCGGCCAGTGGGTTCGGGGTTTGAATCTGGAAGAATTGGATTTGGAAGGGCACATTCCTTCGATTGACGGCATGACCGACAATTATGCCCGCAATATTCTCCTGATGGCTCCCTTTGAAGTGGTGGTGATCCACTGGCCGCCAGGTGTGGAGAGTGCCATTCACCACCACGATGGATTTTGGGGTTACGTGCTCTGTGTCCAAGGAGAGGTCGAAAATGTGGAGTATGCATTCGATGCCGAGAAGAAAGAACTGAGGGAGGGGTGTGCATTGAGGGTGAGAGCAGGTGGCGTTTTGCCCGAGCCTGACGGCACCATTCACAAGATTGTGAACCCCAGTCTAGATGCGCCTCTTGTGACGGTTCATTTTTATGCGCCTGCCTTGGAGACATTGGATGGCATGGTCATTTTCGATGCGGAAAATGGGTGGAGAGGGGAGTTAAATGAACGGGCGACCACAGCCTCATTCAACCAATCCGAAGACGGCTTTCGAACCTTGGAAAAGAGTGCATTCGAATACGTTCCCATTAGTTCTGTCCCAGGGAATCGAACCCATCGCTTGTATCCGCTCATACCCAAGCCATCTGAGTCGGATATCCTATTGGCTCTGAAGGGGTATTACTCAGAGCAAGCCGACGCCTACGACGACTTGGACAATGGCAGTCAGAAAAGAAAAGCGTACACAGACAGCATCAATGGTGTCATAGCCGAAGATTTAAGAGGCCATGAGCCAAGCCGGATGTTGCACATTGCGTGTGGCACGGGGCGGAGAGCCGAAGCCATTCGAGAGGCCTCAGGCCTGGATTATCATATGGATGGAGTGGACATCAGCTTATCCATGGCTGAGCAAGCCAGAAAAAGAGGGGTCAATACCCGGATTGGACATTGGAATGAGCTTTCCATTGAGCGAGGGAAATATGATGCCGCAACGTTTCTTTATGCCTTTGGGCACATTCCAAATGAGGCAGAAAGACGAAAGAGTCTGGTTAAAGTGAGCCAATCGCTCAAAACAGGAGGGAGGTTCTATTTTGATGTCTTCAACATCGACAATGCCTATGAGTGGGGGCCGGAAGCCATGCGCCTGTTCAATCAACTCAATCTGGATCAAGAAGGCTATGAGAAAGGAGATCTTTTTTATAAGCGACATGGAGGGGACACGGTGGCGTTCCTCCATTACTGCTCGGAGTCGGGCATAGTAGACTTGGTTGAATCCTGTGGCTTGCGTGTGCAGGCGGTCCATAAAATCGGTTACGTCCGTCGGCCTGGAGAACGATTGAGACCCGAAGAGAACGAGGGGAACCTGTTGATCGTGGCAGAAAAGGTGTAACCGCTGAGAACCTCAGCCAATCCAATTCGGTTTACTCAACATGGCCCAATACGAAGACAGAAAGGACTATCAGAAAGGTCAGCTCGAAGGTCAGATGTCCGATCCAGCTGCGCTTTTGAAAGCTTGGTTAGACACAGCAAGGGAGGCGGACCCTCAAGATTACAATGCAATGACACTGTCAACATTGGGCTTGGATGGCCATCCAGCAGCCCGCATTGTGTTGCTTCGTGAAGTTGAAAGGGACACCATGAGTTTGGTGTTCTATACCAATTACTTGAGTTCAAAGGGCCAGCAGTTGGATGCACATCCTTTTGCGGCGGCCACCTTTTTTTGGCGTGAATTGGAGCGTCAACTCAGGGTAAGGGGCAAGGTTGAGCGGTTGTCCGAAGCTGATTCAGATCGATATTTCGCTTCTCGACCAAGGCCCAGTCAGATAGGGGCTTGGGCTTCCAATCAGAGTGAAGCCATTTCAAGTCGCGCTGCCCTAGAATCCCAGAAGACCAATGCGGAGCTTGAATTCGCAGGAGAAGTCAAACGTCCCCCACATTGGGGAGGATATCGACTGGTTACAGATGCCATTGAGTTTTGGCAGGGCAGACCCGGACGATTGCATGACCGGGTCCTCTTTGAGCGCGAAGCACAGGGCTGGAATGCAGTTCGCCTGCAACCTTAATCAAGCCACGTGAAGAATGAGCCCTTTCAAATAGCGCGCTTCGCTGTGGCCCGCCATCGTGGGGTGGTCTGCGGGTTGTCCTAGGCGCATGAGAATGCGCACTTGACGACCAGAGGCGATGGCTGCGGCAACCAAAGTGTCTTCAAAAAGTTGAGCGTCTACCACTTGCGAGCAACTGAATGACCAGAGGATGCCATTGGGGGGCATCTTCCGCAAAGCGGTCTCATTCAAACGTTTGTAACCCTGAACTGCCTTGTGCCTTGTATTTCTGCTTTTGGCATAAGCTGGGGGATCTAAAATGACAATTTCAGGCAAGGTCTCTGCCGATTTTAGATGGTGAAGAACGTCTCCACAAATCCCCTCATGTTGAGCCTCGAAGCCATTCATTGTGGCATGGCGTTCCGCTTGCGTGATGGCCGACTGGGATGAATCTAGACTGATGACGTGTGGACTTCCGCCTTTCAGAGCGGCCATGCTGAAACCACCTGTGTAGCTGAAGGCATTCAGAACAGTTCGTTGGCCCACCATCTCCATGAGCAATCGGCGGTTGTCCCTTTGGTCGATAAAGAAGCCGGTCTTTTGCCCGGCCACAGGATCCACTTCGTAATGCAATCCATGCTCAACAAAAGCATGCGGAAGCTCTTCCTTATCGGCAGACCAGAGCCATCCATCTTTGGCGCCGTCTGCGCCGATTTCGTTGAGTTTCTTGAGCAGTGACGTGCTTTTGTTGACCACACCTTTGAGGTCGGTCATGGCATTTTTGAGGCCTTCGACAATTTGGGGCAGGGCGCGATGCATGCCCATGGAGTGGGTTTGGATAACAGCAAGTCCTGCGTAACAATCGACAACCAGGCCAGACAGGCCGTCACCTTCTCCATGCACCCAACGGAATCCGCTGGCTTCATTTTCGGAATGTCCATACAGCTGTGCCTGCTTTCGGACAGCAAGACAAGCCGCAAATTGGTCAGACCACCATTGGATGTTGGGTGGCTCAGGATTGTCCTCTCTGCACAACAAGCGAACGGCAATAGATCCTGTGCCCCAATGTCCCCATCCAATGAATTGACCAGAAGAAGCCAGAACCCGCACCCAGTCCCCAGCAGCCGGAGCGGTTTCGTCCACTTCAATTTTACCGATGGCCCCAGAAAACACCCACGGGTGTCCCCGCAGGAGGCTTTTTTCCTTGCCTGAGATCAAATGAACGTTGGCGTGTTGAATTGGAGAGGCAACCTTGGACATGGAGCGAAGGTAGTTTGGCACCTCCACCTGAAGTCCATGATGAGGCGGGTTGAATTAAGAAACGGGTTGAATCCAAGATTCTCGCCATTCAATTTTCCCCAAGCCCCTGAGGTGTTCCAAGCTTGCCCGCGCAGCATCGTGGTGAACTGAAGGGATCCGCCGCTTTAATTCAAGGGTCGAAATTCCAGAGCCAATCCAATTTACAAGGTCTTGGCTCGAGGGGGCGGCAGGAGGAGAGCAGATGTCACAACAGCCACAAGGCGGGCAGTTTGCATTTTCAAACCATGACTCGAGCTGCTGTGCGCGGCAAACCTTGGCTTCCAAATACTCCTCCATGGCTTTCCATCGCGCCGTAGATTCTTGAACGCGGTGTATCAAAAGTCCATTGGGCAGTGAGAAAGAAGCGGCGTCAGGCCGAGCATTGGGAAAAGAGATGGAGACGCGTTCATCCGGTGAGATGAGTTGGATCAGTCCCTGTTCCTGCCAATGTTTCAAATGTGCCCAGGCAGTTGACAGGGTGCCTTTCGACTTCTTGGCCCAATTCAATGGGTCTAATTTGGATCTGGCATGGTGCTTTGGCGGGTTGATTTGGGCCAAGCCATGCCGCCACACTTGGTCTTGATGTGGAGCCGTGGCCCAGGCTTGAATCGCGGCTTCACTGGCGGCCCACTTAAACCACAAAGAAGAATCGACAGGGTGAAGTACAAGAACACCGGCACGGGAAAGCAAGTCCATGGCGGTCTTGACATGGGCAGAACGAACGTTGAGACTGCTGGTCAAAAGGGACAAGTCGATTTCAACTGGATTTTCCATAGGGGTCCCCACAGCCAAGCCAATTTGGTTGACAACCCCTTGCAGCACCGCCCTAACCGTTTCTTCGGAGGGCCATTGGTTTGAGATGCGCTCAGCAGCTTGAGCGTGTGCTTGCTCGTCTAGAATCAATACTGCACGGGCAGGAAGTCCATCTCTACCAGCCCTTCCTGCTTCTTGTATGTAGCTTTCTGGGGACTCTGGGACATGGGCATGGGCGATGTCGCGAACGTTTGATTTGTCAATGCCCATGCCGAAGGCTGTGGTGCAGGTCAAGATGGACAGTTCGTCTGAAAGCCAACGCCGTTGATGATCCTCTCTGTCTTCTCGGGTCATGCCCGCATGGTAAGGTGCCGCAGAAACCCCTTCTCCTTGAAGAAGATGGGCCATGCTTTCTGCATCCTTTCGTGTTCGAACGTAGAGAAGGCCCGAGCCTTCTGCACGCCGAGCCCAATCCAGCACAGCGGCCTCCTTGTTGGCGATGTAGTGGACCAAAAAAGACAGATTTGGGCGGCGCATGGGCATCCTGAATCGCCGAGGTGCTTTGAGCGCAAGTTGGCTTTCAATGTGGTTTGCGACATGTTCTGTGGCCGTGGCGGTTAAGGCCATCCAACTCGCAGTTGGGTGCCATTCACGAAGGATGCCGATGTTCAAATAGTCCGCTCGAAAAGAGTGGCCCCACTGGCTAATGCAATGCGCTTCATCCACGGCAATCGTCCGAACCGGCATGGCACGACATGCCGAGATGAAATGAGGATGGGTTAACCGTTCTGGTGCCACAAATAAAAACCCACCTGGCCCATGCTCATATCGAGAAAGGAGGCGCTCGGCTGCTTTTGGATGCAAAGCTCCAGTGAGGGCTTCGGCTTGAAGCCCGGCATTTTTCAGTCCTTGAACTTGATCGGCCATCAAAGCCACAAGGGGACTGATCACAAGGCACACGCCACCGCGATATAGCCCCGGGATTTGGTAGCAAACTGATTTCCCGCCACCCGTGGGTAAAATGGCCAACACATCTTCTCCAGCTGCCCCAGAGAGGACCACGTCTTCTTGTCCTGGCCGAAAGGAGGAGAAGCCCCAATGGCGCAGCAACAGTTCCTCCAATTTGGACAAAGAGGGTGGAGGTGTATCAGGCGGTGTCATTCTCTCTGCAAGGAAAGGCATTGCTGTCATTTCGGAGGCTAACTTTCGCCTTCGAATTCAACGGGATTTATTTCCCAATACAAACCACCGAAATATGCTTGTAGCAGGCAATTGGAAGAGCAATAAGTCATTCAAGGAAGCGCAAGAATTTGCCAACGCCTTCGCACAACTCTCTTCTCCCGCTGTGGGCGTGGAAGTTCTGATCGCTCCCCCAGCGCCATATCTGGCGGCGATGGGAACGGAAAGCTTGCCTTTTCGGTTGGGTGCTCAGAACGTGTCCGCATTCGGGTCAGGCGCACAGACCGGTGAGTTCACAGCAGAGATGTTGGCCGGTTGTGGTGTCCAAGATGTGATCGTGGGTCACAGTGAGCGAAGGGATGGTCATGGCGATGACGATGCCACAGTGGCCAGCAAGGTGGATCAGGTGTTGGCCTCTGGGCTTCGTGTGATTTTTTGCTGTGGAGAGAGTTTTGAAGACCGTCAATCGGAAGTCCATTTTGACAAAGTGTTGCGTCAATTGGAGGCCGGCATTCTGCGTTTGCCTGCAGAATTGATGAGCCGTGTCGTCGTGGCATACGAGCCCATTTGGGCCATTGGAACTGGATTGACGGCCTCTTCAGAGCAAGCTCAAGAAATGCACGCCGCCATTCGAGGCTGGATGGCAGAGGCGTTTGATGATGCTGTAGCGAAGTCCATTCCGCTCTTGTATGGTGGAAGTTGCAAGCCGGCGAATGCCGATGAGCTTTTTGCCTGTCCTGATGTCGACGGTGGATTGATCGGTGGCGCGGCCCTCAATGCGGACGATTTTCACGCCTTGATTCTGGCAGCCGGCCGGGCCATTGACCGCACTGTTTCAAACGTCCACTGACCGTGAGCTGGCTTCGCATTTTGGTTCGTTGCTCCCCGGCTGAACCCGGCAGAGACATTGCCATGGCTTGGCTCTCCGAGGCAGGCTGTAGCATGTTTGAGCAATCGGGAGATGATCTCCACGCGTTTGCACAAGAATCAGACTTGGACCCAAACGAGTTGTCGGACATTCAAAGCAAGATGGAACCGCTTGGGCTTGAGCAATGGCAGGTGAATGAAGTGGAGGAAGAGAATTGGAATGCCCAATGGGAAGCCGATTATCCGGAAGTCGAAATTGAAGCGCTTATTCGTGTCTCCGCGCCCTTTCACCATCGAAGTGAAGGGGAGGGGTTTGCCCATCAGCTGACCATTCAGCCAAGAATGGCCTTTGGAACAGGGCACCATGAAACCACCCGAGGCCTGCTCACAGAGATGGCCCAAATGGATTGGCAGGGCCAACGTGTTTTGGACATGGGTTGCGGATCTGGTGTATTGGGCATCTACGCCAGCATGCGAGGAGCGTCAGAGGTCGTCCTCATTGACATCGACCCTTGGAGTGTGCGCAATACCGAGGAGAATTTGTCCTTAAATCCAGTATCGGATGAAACTGAACACGACGTGAGGGAAGGAGGCGCTTCGGTTCTAAAGGCGGCGGACGCCCATCGATTCGATGTTGTCATAGCCAACATCAACCGGAACATCTTGCTCGAGGACTTCGGGGCATACGTCCAAGTTATGGCCGAACGTTCCGTGCTGATGCTGAGTGGTTTCATGGACCCGGATGTCGCGCCACTTGTGGAGGCGGGGAAGTCCCACGGGTTGAAAGAAGAAGGCCTTCGGTCAGAGGGCGAATGGCGCGTGCTTACCCTTCAAAGGTGAAGCTGATCACGAAGCTCCGGGTGCGAAGCTGGTCAAAAGCAGCACTGAACGGAGTGTCGTCCTGAACCAGGACATTCCGCATTCCAAATTCCGTTTTCAATTCCACAGAGAACTTGAAAAAGGGGAGAAAGAAATCGGCGCCGGCGCCCAAGTCAATGCTGGAATTCCCCTTGGCCAGTTTGAGGATGTATCCGTCTTGAAGGCTTTGATTGACATCTGCTTGAGACTGCATATCTCGGCTAAACTTCCCGCCAACCAAGGCGTAAGGCGCGAAATTCCCAATGCGTTCTGTGCGCAGCTTGAGCAGAATGGGAAAGTCCAAATACACCGACTCGGTCCTCACATTAATGGGGGTAGCGGTTCCTTCTTCTGACCGAAATCGGAACAACATTCCGCGGTCTTGAAAGCTCAAACCTGGAGTGAATCGCACGTGCACCACTGGACTGACATTCAACGAGGCCAGCAGGGCCAGATTAAAGCCGGAGAGGCTGTTGTTCTCGACACTCAGAAGGCTATCTGCGAAGGTGAAGTCTGGCCTCAATCTGAAGTTGAAGCTGCTGGAATTGCCCGAGAGCAAGAATCCAAAGTGATACGCCCGGTAATCAAATTTCGCCAAGTTTTGCTTGGCTGTCTGGGCCGTGGCCCATCCTCCTGTCGTTAAAAACAAGGCCAGAATCAGTCCTCGGAAACAGGGAGATGATAGGGGAGACTTCATGGGCACGAAGAAAACGTCAGGTCTAGGCCAATATTGCAAACCATCGTCAAGCCCGCAACACTTGGCCTATAAAGGTGACGAACAAGGTTGTGGACAGGGCCGCAGCAAGAAGAGCGAGTAAACTCGCAGTCATGTGCCAGAGTGGGTTGAACTGAAAGCGCAGGCTGGCCATGGCTTTGGTTCTAACGGTTTCTCGATCCATGTTGGCCAACTGGATGTCGTTGGTTTGCAGCTCAACAAATCCAGCTTCATCGGATAAGGATTGCTCAATGAACCTTTCCCTCTCCAATTTGCGCAACGCCGTGGCTTCAGCAGCAACAACGTGGTGCAAACCCGCGACACTGACTGCCGCGAGGCAAGCATAAATCACAGCTGGCTTCATGTTCGACTTGAGGCGTCCAATAAAGTCAGCATCCGGAATGGAAAGCCTGTCTTGGAGAAACACCACCAAAATGAGCAGGGCAAAGTTGACCAAAGCACCCACAGCAATGCCGGTCTCAAAAGAGACCCGTCCAAGCGTAGACAGACGAACAGTCCACCACAATATTGTGGCGGCCAAGGGGAGAAACCAGAGTCGCTGAGCCAATGTCCGCCAATCAGCCATTCATCGTGATCAGGAACTCCTCGTTGGAATCCGTCCGGCTCATTCTGTCCTTCAAGAATTCCATCGCTTCAATGGGGTTCATGTCGGAAAGGTGCTTTCGCAAGACCCAAATCCGTTGAAGCATCTCCTTGTGAATCAGCAAGTCTTCTCGACGTGTGCCTGATGTCAAAATGTCAATGGCTGGATAGATCCGTCGGTTTGAAATGCGGCGGTCCAATTGGAGTTCCATGTTGCCCGTTCCTTTGAACTCTTCGAAAATGACCTCGTCCATCTTTGAACCAGTCTCGGTCAAGGCCGTGGCAATGATGCTCAGAGAGCCTCCATTTTCGATGTTTCTCGCGGCTCCGAAGAAACGCTTTGGCTTCTGGAGCGCATTGGATTCGACACCTCCAGAGAGCACCTTTCCAGATCCTGGCGCTACGGTGTTGTAGGCACGAGCCAAACGGGTAATGGAGTCCAGGAGAATGCAAACGTCATGTCCGCACTCGACCATCCTTTTGGACTTCTCCAACACGATTTCTGCGATTTTCACGTGACGGTCTGCAGGCTCGTCGAACGTAGAGGCGATGACCTCTGCATTCACACTGCGCTTCATGTCAGTGACTTCTTCTGGACGCTCATCGATCAACAAAATGATCAAGTACGTCTCAGGGTGATTTTCGGCAATGGCGTTGGCCACGTCTTTAAGCAAGGTGGTCTTTCCCGTTTTGGGTTGAGACACAATCATGCCACGCTGCCCCTTTCCAATTGGAGAAAAGAGGTCCATCACACGGGTTGAAATGCTTCCGTTCTTGCCAGAGAGGTTGAATGCTTCTTGTGGAAAGAGGGGGGTAAGGTATTTGAAGGGCACCCGGTCACGGACCCAAGAGGGGTCGCGGCCATTCACCTTCAAAACCTCCACCATGGGGTAGTACTTGTCTCCCTTCTTTGGAGGGCGAATGGTACACACCACATTGTCTCCAGTTTGAAGGCCGGCAGCTTTGATTTGACGGTTGCCCACGTAGACGTCGTCAGGGCTGTTTAGATAATTGTAATCTGCACTGCGCAGGTAACCGAAGCCTTCGGGCATGACTTCAAGCACACCTTCTGCCTGAGCGATGCCGTCAAAATTGAACCCATGTTCTTCTGGCTCACCTAAGCGGTCGCGGTCTTTGTCTCGACGGTCTCGGTTGTTGTTGTTGCGGTCACGACCTCGGCGATCACCACGTTCTCCGCGGTCATCTTTTCCGTTTCTGCGCTCGTTTCTATCTCCGCGCTCGTTTTTGTCGCCGCGCTCGTTTTTGTCGCCGCGCTCGTTTTTGTCGCCGCGGTCGTTCCTGTCACTGCGGTCGTTCCTGTCACCGCGGTTGTTTCTGTCACTGCGGTCGTTCCTGTCACCGCGGTCGTTCCTGTCACCGCGGTCGGCCTTCTTTTCGCCACGCTCTTTGCGGTCTTCGCCCTCATTGCGGTCACCACGTTCACCGCGGTCTTTGCGGTCGTCCCGACGGCCATCTCTCCGACGGCTGTCTTGCTTGTTCTCTCCGCCTTCTTGGTCGCCATCTTGTCCGCGGCGTCCCTGTTGGCGGTCATTGGAAGACTCTTCCTTCTGGGCTTCGTCTCCAGTACTTGATTCTTTTTTAGCGGCTGCACGTTGGCGGCCACGGCCCTTGGGCTTGTCCTCGTTGGACTCTGCTGCAGGAGCGGATTGCGCGTCTGACGACGGCTTTTCCTTGGCGTCTCCTCCTCCAAGGGCGGAGGGGTTGACGGCTTGCTCGTCAAGAATGGCATAGACCAACTCTTGCTTTTTGAGCTTGTCGACGCGGGCAATGTTGAGCTTCTTCGCGATTTCGCGGAGCTCGGCAACCTTGCGGCTGTTCAGGTCAATGATGTCGTACATATGGGGTGCCCACGCTGGTGGGCCTCTTTTCAATTCAAACTCCCGGAGGAATGGACCCTTGGGCCCTGTGCACCCGAGGTGCATGGCAAGTTTACGACATCTTTTGCGTTTCACACAGGTTCATCGCATTCCTAACTCAATTACTTCAGGATCTAGAATGTTTCCCTCGCTGAGTCGGAAGCGCATCAAGGTTCTCACTTTGTGAAATCCTTGGCGCCCTGCCGCACCAGGATTGATATAAAGCCCTCCCCAACTGGGGTCCTTTTTCACCATGAGTAAATGAGAGTGCCCACAGACAAAGATGTCGGGCCTCTGTTGGTTTAATCCTGCTCTGATGCCACTGGCATACCGACCAGGTCTGCCTCCGATGTGGGTCATCCAGATGTTGCACCCGCCACGAATAATATGCTGGTTTTCGGGGAAGTCACGCCGCATTAAGTGGTCATCGATGTTGCCGTGCACGGCGACAAGAGGGGCCACTTTGGCCAATTCGCTGGTGACATTGAAGTCGCCAATGTCGCCCGCATGCCAGATCTCATCGCAAGCAGAGAAGTGGTGAAGTATTCGCCCATCCATGTGTCCATGGGTGTCGCTGATGAGTCCAATTTGCACAGGTACAATTTCGCAATAGAAGTGCGAATGGCCCCATCTTGTCGTTCTTCTTGTACCCTTCTCTTGCACGATGGCATTCAAACATTTCGTTTTGCTTCCCTTTTTGGTCCTAACCTGCCTCCCGAAATGGACGTTGGCTCAACCTGGGGTCCGGCATCACACCGAAAATAGACGGGCCATTAAAGCGTTTCAGAAGGCGATGAGCCTCAGCAATTCTGCAATGGCGCCTGAGGCCAATAAGGCGGATTTGAAGGCGAAGGTTGAAATCGAAATCTTACGTGCACTCGAGCTAGATCCTGACTTTGCGGAAGCTGAGCGGGTTTTGGCTGCGCTGCGTTTTGAGGAAGGTCAGTTTGAAGAGGCCAGGGATCACCATGCCCATGTATTGAAGCGTTACGGCGCTGTGTGGATACGGGATCACTTGGCATGGGCTCGGGCTTCAAGGCACGCATTGGACCCGTCTTCCATGCGCAAAGCCATGGAGGCGATGGTTTTGATTCCAGGAGTCCTTGATGGGCCGGATACGGCATTGATGGGTCAAATCAGGGAAGATGCTGCGTTCATGGAGCGTGCATTGGCAGATGGCCAGCCTGTCGACATTGCCACATTGCCTTACCCAGTCTGCACCGAAGCAAATGAGTACTTCCCGAGTGTTTGGTTGGCAGGTGAAGCCCTGGCCTTCACCAGAAGAGTGCCTCACCCCAGACTTCGGATGGGGCAAGAAGATTTGTTTGTGACCTTTCGTGAATTGGATGGCTGGTCAGAGCCTCAACCGTTGAATGGCTTGAATACCATGGACAACGAGGGCGCTGCTTCCCTGTCTGGAGATGGCATGTCGGTGTGTTTGACCATTTGTCGGGACGCCTCTCGGCCCACTGGATATGGCCAGTCAGGAACAGAAGGGCGCGACCACCAAGGCAGCTGTGATCTGTATGAGTCTCATCGGAAATCCAATGGAGACTGGTCCTCTCCAGTCAATATGGGCGCGGTGAACACCGCAGGTTGGGAGAGTCAACCGTGCTTGAGTCCGGATGGACGTCAGCTGTTTTTCACAAGGGGACGTGGCAAGTCAGGTCGACGTCAATATGACTTGTATTCATCATCAAAACGAGAGGATGGCACTTGGACTCCTGGAAGAAAGATGGGAAGTCAGGTCAATTCTAAGGGGAAAGAAATGCGTCCCTTTATTCATCCCGACGGACTTCATTTCTATTTCGCCTCGGATGGACGAACGGGCATGGGGGGGATGGACCTTTTTGTGTGCACACTCGATGGTGAAGGAGTGCCAAGTGAGCCCGTCAACTTAGGATGGCCAATCAATACGCCCCGAGACGAGAGTGGTTTGGTTGTGGCTTCAAATGGCACGACAGCCTTCTTTGGCCGAGATTCCAATGGACAAATGGATTTGTTCACCTTGGAATTGCCGCGGGCATCTTCCGCAGAACCCACTGGGGCCATGGAAGGAGACTTGCGTGCAGAAGGGGGAGTGGCATTGCCAGGTGGACGTGTTCGGTTGTTGGACCCGGAAACTGGGGAGGCGTTTTCAGAAGGAGTGGTCAGCATGGGCGGTCGCTACCATGTTCCCGTTCCATTGAATCGGGCTTTTGTACTCAACGCAGATGCCCCAGGGCATCTGCTGCTGTCCGAGCGCATTGAACAAGGGGACGTCATCGGACGTCAAAACCGAGATCTCGTATTGCAACCTCTTCGCGAAGGCGCAGAGGTGGTGCTCCGCAATGTGTTTTTTGAATCTGGCAGTGCCGAGTTGGGTCCAGGGTCACAAACAGAGTTGTCCAGGGTAGGAGCGTGGCTCCATTCCCACCCTTCTGTTGCGATCGAAGTGGGGGGGCACACCGACAACATCGGAAGCGACTCCAGCAACCTTATCCTGTCAGAAGCAAGGGCTGAATCGGTGAGAATGGCCCTGTTGCAACAAGGGGCAAATCCAGAACAACTAACAGCTGTGGGCTATGGCCGCACACAGCCGTCGTCCGATGGAAATACAGAGGAGGCCCGTCAACAAAACCGAAGAACCACCCTCAGGGTGATGTCTGTGGACTAAAGGCTTAGTTTACAATGAGCGCACTGGATCCAGTAGCTGTCCAAACGGTGTATCGGCCGGGCATCCAACCTTCAATGTCCAAGTCGAAGCGCAAGGCGGGCACCTGACCATCCAATACCATGCGGCCCGTCATGTCTCGGATCACAAGCGGACCTCCAACGGCACCGATTGTGACGCTCACATCCACAGAGCCTTTGGCTGGAACTGGGCGAAGTACAATGGGTGAAATCACAGGGGTAGGCACGCTGGAGGGATCGGAAGTGCTGAACTCTTTGATGATGTTTGGCGGAGCTCCGGGGTATTGGGTGCCATTGAATGCCAAATAGAAAGCGCCAGTGTAAGGGTTGACAGCCATGTCGCGTGTACGCTGATTAAAGCTGGTAAAGAAGGCCTCTTGACCGACAACCTCTAACCCGTCCTCCGACAATTCGATGGCGATCAAACGGCCAGGCAATGGGTCATTGAATCCTCCGAGGACCGACATCAAGATCTTGCCTTGGAATTCGGGGATGGCTGCATGCGTGTAGTATTCAAGACCGTTGAGTGCAATGCAAGGTGTCCACGCCTCGAGAGGTTCCATCACGTTCCATTCTGTGCAGAAAGACAATTCTGATGGGCTATTGCAGACCCCTTGAACGGTGGGCCAACCATAGTTGCGCCCGGCTTCAACCAAGTTGAATTCATCGTCTGAATTTTGGCCGTGTTCGGAGGTGTAAATCAAGCCGTTGGGACCCGTGCAAATTCCTTGAGGGTTGCGGTTGCCCCAGGTATAGATATAGCTGTCGGGGCCAAAGGGGTTGTCGGCGGGAATGCTGCCATCAGGGTTGAGTCGCAACACCTTGCCGTTCAGGCTCTCAAGGTCTTGACTGTTGCTGGTTTCGCCCGCGTCGCCCGTGGTCATGAGCATGGTGTTGTCTGGGAGCCACAACAAACGGCTTCCATTGTGGATCTGGGCTCCGGGAAGTGTGATGAGTTCTTGCTCATTTACCAGTTCCGTGCCGTTCCATTCAAACACCGAGAGGTGCTCGCTCACAGAGAATTGCCCGTCACAATAAACCACCCACACGCGCGGGTCTTCCGGGAAATCTGGGTGTTGGATCATGCCGAGCAACCCAGGTTCGCCTTGCCCATTGAATGTGACATTCAGGTCGAGGACTGTGGTGTAGTCACCGGTGGCTGGATCGATTCGAATCACGCGTCCTTTGCGCTCACTGCACCAAATCATGTCATCGCCACCCCACACCAATTCCCATGGAATTTGACTGTCGCTCACCAGGTCAGTTGCATACAACGTGGTGTTGCCAATGGTGAAGGTCTCTTGGGCTTGAGCAGAGAAAGTCATCAGGCAGAACAAGGGCAGGAAACGGAGCAATTTCATGATGCAAGAATAGGAAGTTTGATGTGGCTGAGGTGCATTAGAGGCCGCCATTTAGGGCGAGACAGCCATAGGGAGGGACAATGCGGTCGTGCAAGGACCCCAGGAGCACATCCTTGGGTTCGGTGGCCAGAATCTCAACTGGGGTTGACAAGGGGTTGATCAGAACGATGGTGGATTCTGACAGGTACTGACGCTCTATGCGAAGCAGGCCACTTTCAATCGTTGAAATGGAGGTTTGACCAAACGTCATGCTCAGTCTGTTTCGCCGAAGTGCAATCCAGTCTTGTACATGTTGACGCGTCTTGACTTCTTGTTCATCTAACCCATCGAAGCGAAGCATGCGCCGGTTGTCCGGATCGTTCCCGCCCACATCGGCGTACTCATCGCCCTGATAAATGCAAGGCACACCCGGCATGGACATGTTGAAGGCCGTGAGCATGCGCATGGCATGGTGTCCTCGGTTGCCCTTGCGCTGTATGTCCCGTGTCCAACCGGCCAATTTGCTGTCTTCAGACCACGCGACGGTGCCTTCTGCGAGTGATGACACCCGAGGTCGGTCCTGGTTTCCCGTGATGGTCCCCATGAAATGGTGGGCTCCGTATGTGTCCAGTCCTTCTTTGGCTACCCGAACCAGATCTTGAAGCCCATTGTCATCTCGTCCAAAGGCCAAGATGGCTTGGTCGTAAAGGTTGAAGTCGAATTGGGCATCGAGCAGGCCTGTCCCGAGGTAACTCGAGATCAAATCGGCACTGCCATAAGTCTCTCCAATCTGGAAAACCCGTCGTCCATTCGAGGAAGTGAGCGCTTTGATCTTCTGGGTCAAAAGGCGCCAAAGAGAAAGGGGAATGTGCTTTGTGGCATCGTGGCGAAATCCATCAATCGCCGAGTTGGCGATCCACCAAGCTGCGCTGTCCGACATGGCCTCGGCCACCTCTGGGCGACGCAGGTCCAAGGTGGGCATGAAGGTGTCAAACCAAGTGGTGAGTCGCTGTTCATCCCACAGCTGCGTGTTCTCCCGGCCATCGGGCAAGTAAAGGTTGGTGACCCAGTCTGGATGCGCCTGATACAAAGGGTGTCTCTCGTGGACGTGGTTGGCGACGTAATCCAACAAGAAGTTCATGTCGTTTTCGTGGGCCGATTCGATGAGCTGATCGAGCTCCTTTTTGGTTCCAAAACGGGGGTCGACTTGCGTATTGGACGTGGGCCAATATCCGTGATAAGCACTAAAACGACTGGTGAAGTCCGTAGAAGTATCCGTCCAAAGTCCATAGGCTTGGTTTGGATTTTGAGTCAACGGAGACACCCACAGGGCGGTAACGCCAAGCGTCTGGAAGTACCCTTCATTCAGGGCCGATTGGATGCCCGAAAGGTCTCCCCCGTGGTCATTGGCCTTGGGGTGAACTTCAGGGTCATTGAGTGGGCGATCGTTGGATGGGTTGCCATTGCGAAACCGATCGACCATCATGAAATAGAGGATTTGGGTCTCCCAATCCTCGCGATTCAAATCAGCAGCTTGGGAAAGTGGAAGGCCATTCAAAAGAGGGATTCGCACCTCAGCACTCGGAGAACCTTGACTCTTGGCCCACAACCTCAAATTGGTTCGCCCCGCGCCATAAGCCCTTGCGGGGACCCGAATCAGGCCGGCCCCGTCGATTCCAAGAAGGGTACTGGAATACAGCTGGTTTTCCCACCATCCCCAAACCCGTGCGCCCGGCGTGCCAAGCAATCGGATGTCGTGAACTTGGTTGCCCCCAAACCCAATGGCAGCCAACTCGGTTTTGTCGCGCTTGCCGGGGACGGAAAGCAGGGAATTGAACCCTCCAAATCCGTTGTCTGTCCTTTCCGGGTTTTCGGGGTCGGCGATTTCTTGGCCATCGATGACCAACTGATAGGCCTGTTTTCCTTCCGAGAGGTGAAGTTGAATGCGCCACCGGTCATCTGCATTCAAAATCAAGGGGTGACTTGTTCTGGACCAGCCGTTGAACGCACCCATGATATAGGCGTCCTTTCGCGGCTTTATTTCGATGGGTAACGTGTAAGTCACCTGTTGGAGGACAGAGGACAGCACCGGGACAGTCGCCGTTTCTTCTTGGATCGACAAGGCCAAAGCACCCAGTCCATTTTCTGGCTGACCTTGAATCCAAACGCCAAGCTCGCCCGACCTTTTGATCAAGGTCAGGGTGTCTCCCATCCCCCAATCGGATATCCACACCGCCAGGTCGGGGGAACCCGCGGGGCAGAAGTCGGATAGGGTCACCCAGGTGGAGTCCGGTGCCAAGCGGAATGGCATGGCCATTCCCTGAATGGGCGATGTGAAGGCGCTATCGCCTGAAGTGTTCGGAGAACAACCGCTCCAAAAGACAACGAAGACAAGGGATGTGCACGCTAGAATCGCGCCTGAAATGGAGAAGGGCTCAGGTTGTCTCATTCACAGATCAAGATCCCAAGGCCATTCGCTGGAGGTGGACCGCTGAAGGTGTACCCTGGTTTCGTGACATACCAACGCACGCCATTCTCCAATGGTTCACCTTGGTAAGGAGTCTGATCGATGTTGCTCGGAGTGCCAGAAAAGAAAATCTCTGGAACAAAGGTGAATGTGAACATCCCGGGCTCACCACTGACAGGTGTCATCCGAAGGTCTGGCACGGTTCCCGCATCGAAAGGCGTGACAGACGAGCCATCATCCCCGTAAGTGTAGAGGGTAAAGGCGTCTGTTCTGGCCGTGAGGTGCAAGTAAACTTCATCCAAGTTTTGAAGGTCTGGATTGGTCTCTTGGTTGTTGTCATATGTAAACGACACGAAGTCATCACCTTCCCTGATTTCTGGAAACAGGCACATCCGACCATTGCACAGCTGGGGCACAATGCCGACACTCAGGTCTTCTGTTTTGGCTTCGCCCCCAAACTCTTCCTCGTAGGCGTTTCCATTGTCAAGCTTGGCTAGGCAGCTGATCCCTCGAGAGAAAAACGTGGGGCCATCCACGCCGAAGAATTCGGTAGGGATGAAAGAGAAACTGTAGAGCTTCTCACTCACCTTGGTCATTTTCTGCTCGTCTGCGCTGTTTCCCCAATCGCCGTTGCCACTCAAGGGGGCGGACGGGTTCCAAATCCAGAGGTAAACGTCTTCTTCAGGATAGGCCGAGACCATGTCACTCAACCGTTGATCTTGACATTGATTCAAGTCAATGTAAAGGGTGCATTCTGATTCTGCTGAAGTGGGCGAAGGCAACACATAAGCTGCTTGCGCCATCAATGCAGGGGAGCTACTGAGTGCAGTGCAAAACAGGAGGAAAATCAAGCGCTTCATTGTGGGATCCGATTGAAGATGAAGGCATAGATGACCGTTTCGAGCAAGGCCCCGCCTTCGCCGCAACTGCGTCGATATTCTATGGTCATTTGATCGTCATAAGGGCGAACGGTTGTGCCCAAGTTGTACTGAAGGGTGTCCGCGTCTCCAAACAGCTTCAAAAACGTCGGAAACTCGGGGTCGTCGAATGACCAATTTCCCCCTTCACCAAAATAATCTCGGCCCACCTCTTGCGCAATGGTGTAGGTGTCGTCGTCGTTGAATGTCAACCGCAAGGGTTGAGTGCCCTCTTGTATGAAGACAGTGCTCAAGTCACGGGTTAGTTTCAGAGGGTTGTTGAGGTCTTGCTGGGTAAACGAAGACAGTTCCCACGTGCCAAGAAAGCCCTCGCGCTTGTCTATGGGGTCACCCAATTCGCCTGTGATTTCTTCCTTGCAGCCTGTCAGGCCCAAAAGCAAGAGGAGTGGGGCAGTAAGAAATAGATGGAATTTCATGAGTTTCTCAATTGCGGGTCAAAGGCAGCCGCCTTCGTCGTTCAAAACGAAGCCTGCCGCCGTGGTTGACGAATTCGGAAATTGGAGCAATGATCCTGGGCAATCCCAAGGTGCATCGCGAACAGTTTCGGGGTTCCCCATCAACCCTCGAAGTTTGAGTTGATCGAGTTCCCACCCTTCGCAAAGGGTCTCTTTTCGGTATTCCTCTTGCGCAGCCAACAGCACGGTGGAGGCGTCTGAGTCAGCAGGCAAGTCATTCAGGTCGGGACCAAATGCCCGGTCGCGGATGGCATTGATGTCGGCAATGGCCGCACTCAAGTCACTGCCATCATGCGCCAAACTCATGGCACGAAGAAGATGCAACCCGGTCAAATGAACCAAGGGAACATTGAAATACTGTTTGTTGTCGAATCGTGTCACCTTGTGCTGAACGCCATCAGATGCGATCCAATCACCGCGGTCATCAGCCGAGTTCAGCGAAAATAAATTCAAGATGTCACTGCTGAAGGTGAGTTGAGGATTGACGTTGTTGTCTTGTCGGAAGTTGTCTCGAAAGGCAGAGCTGCGGTCGTTCAACAGGCTGTCTCCGTCTACAGCGAAATACCCACCTACAATGCCAAACACAGTTTCAGGATTAATCAAGTCTCCAGCCAAAACACTGTCACTGCCAGCTTCAAATCGGTCGAGGTCATTGTCCAAAGCGTACAATCCGCTGTTGATGACGCGATCACTTTCCGCGCGGGAAGCACTCCAGTCTTGCCTTAGGAAGTGGACGTGCGCCAAAAATCCGCTGGCGGCCATGCTGCTGGCATAGGGGCCATTTTCGTTGGGCAAGTTCTCTTTGGCAAAGGTCAAGTCAGACAGGACCTGTGCGTATACCTGAGCGACGGTGGCCCGAGGTGTTGGGGGTTCAACGGCATCCAGTCGCAAGGGCACACCCAAATGGCCATTGTCGGCAGTGTATCCATAAGGGTAACCCCACATTTTGACCAGATACCAGTGGCAAACGGCGCGAACAAACCGAGATTCCGCTTCCAAACGAATTCGGGTGGCCTCATCCAAGTCTTGGACAAGGTCAAAACTGTCTATGACCACATTGGCGCGGTATATGGCGTAATAAAAGTCCGTGTAGAGCCCGCCGGTAGTGGGGGTGAAGAAATTGGTCTCTCGGTTCCAAACCGCCGTGTAATCCAAACTGGAATAAGGGCGTGCCATGTTGTTGGTCAGCAATTCGGCGACGCTCTGCTGTCTTCCGTTGAGAAGGTTGCCCAGCACATCATAATTTGAATTGAGCATGCGCTGAAGATCATCGGCACTGTTAATGGCGTCCTCTGCAAGGATCACATCACCGGGCTCAAACTCCAGCATCTTGTCGCAACCCGAAAGTCCAATGGCCAGCGCTGCTGTCACCAGGGCCACACCGAGAAATCGGGGAGAAGGAAGTGTGTTCATGACGATTAGAATTGAAGGTTGACACCCAAAGTGAAAGCCCGCTCTTGCGGCGGCGTGAGGTAGGTCACGTTGGGGCTCATGTTGCGGTCTTGCGCATTTTCAAAGTCCCGAACCACCTCAGGGTCCAAACCAGGGAAGTTGGTGATGGTGAATAAGTTGGTCACACTAAAGTTGATGCGCAGGTCCTGAATGGCATGTGGCCCTTGTCCAATTGTGGGGATGGTGTATCCCACAGTTAGATTCCGCAGGCGCAAATAGCTGGCGTCAAAGACAAACAAGCTGGTGTTCCACCACGGAAAGCCACTGGGCAGGCCGTAAGTCGTTTCGTCCAAGGTGAGCCGAGGGAATGTTGACTCATCTCCGGGCTGTCTCCATCGGTCCAGAATTTCGGTCCGCATGTTCCAACCGGTCACAACGCCCAATTGACGTTTTGAAGAACTGTCGAAAATTTTGGCGCCATAACTGAAGGTGGCGAGGGCACGAACATCCCAGCGCTTGTAACGAAAGGTGTTGGTCATGCCCCCCACAAAATCGGGCAACCCATCACCGACGTATTGGCGTTCATTGTTGTCGTAATCAAACGTTTCGTTTCCTTGACGGTCCAAATAAACAGGAAGTCCTGTCTCCGTGTCGACGTGGGAAAATTCCATCAAGAAAAAGCTGCCTACAGGGCTTCCGGGAATGACCCGACTGTCATTGGTGCCTCCACTCACAGCATCAGGGGTGTAATCTCCAATGTCTTCCAGCTCATTGCTGTTTCGGGCAAAATTGAGCTCGGTCGTCCATTGAAACTCTCCGATGAGATTTCGGCTTTTGATCGAAAATTCCACGCCTCGGTTCAGGATGGTGGCCACGTTGTCCCATCGGTTGGTGAATCCCGTGCTGGGTGGCGTGGAGACGTTCATGATGACGTCTTTAGACCGCTTGTTGTAGTAAGCCAATTCAGTCGTCACACGGTCATTCCAAAGGCCCACTTCAATGCTGGCATCCACAGTACGGGATGTCTCCCAACGCAAGTTGGGATTGGCGGGCTGCATGGGGAAGAGGATGGGCTGGCCATTGTACAGGATGCCATTGTCTGCAGCGCTGTAGGTGCCGAAGCGCGCATAGTCAGGCAGTGCCGCATTGCCCGTCTGGCCCCAGCTGCTTCTGGCTTTGAGGAAGCTAAGTTGACCACTTTCAAACCAAGGTTCATCGCTGATTACCCAGCCTGCACTCAAAGAAGGAAAGAAGCCGTATCGGTAGTTTCTTCCAAAACGACTTGAGCCATCGACACGAGCCGTGGCTTGAAAGAAGTAGCGGTCCTTCAGGTTGTAATTGGCCCGTCCGAAGTAAGACAAGAAACTGTGTTGAGAGGGGTTGTTCACCGTAGTCTGTCCGTTGGCCACCTCCAGCAAGCTGTCATTTTCGAAAATGGGACCGGTGACATCGCCAAAGCCAATGCCATACCCGTAGCTGTCGGTCCTTTGGAATTCAGAGCCTGCCAATAGGCTGAGTCTGCTGAATTCACTCAAGTCCATCTTGTAGTCTGCGGTTAAGCTGTAATTCCAATTCAGGACATAATTCGCATACCGGTTGGCATTGCCGAGTTCGCTCGTGAGGAAGATGCTCGGAGGATTGTAGATGTCTTCCCTCACGTGCATGTAGTCAAACCCACCTGAACCTTTGATGAAAAGCTTGTCTGAGGGTGTAAGGACAACGCTTAGGTTGTTGATGGACCGGTCTTCGGTGGTGACCCATGTTTTGCTTTCTCGAACGGCGACGGGGTTTTTTGTCCCCCCCCATTCGTCTTGATAGAGGAAGTAGTCTCCGGGAAGGGACTGAACGGTTCCGTCAGCATTGAATAACGTGTCTGAGCGGTAAACCGGGTAATAGGGGAGGGCATTGGACATGGCGTCTCCAAGACCGCCAGACCAAGCCGCATCAATGCGGTTGTTGATGCCCCGACTCAGGCTCGATGACAGCATTACTTTCAACCAATCTGTGGGGGTGTAGTCGCCATTGAGTCGGCCACTGATCCGCTCGTAACTGTTCCCCTTGAGATAGCTCCCGTTGTCATCATAGCTCACACCCGTGTACAAACTGTGTTTTTCGCTGCCGCTTCGAGCACCAAAGCTGTAATTGTGCTTGACGCCCATGCCGACGGTTTCCGAGACCCAATCTGTGTTCGTGAGCAGGGCTTCTTGAAAGGTTTCTCGGCGGTGCTCCGGAGTGTCTCCCGATGAAGTCAGACCTGGCAACCACACGTACCCGGTGCCACCGTCATTTTCCCAGGCCTCTTGTCTTAAGGTCAAGTACTCTTCTGTGCTGAGCATGTTGGGAAGGGAAGCCGGAGTCGAAAGGCCCATGCTCGAACTAAACTCGTAGCTCGTTCCGTTTTGACCGCGCTTTGTGGTGATCAGAATGACGCCATTGGCCCCTCGAGAGCCATAGATTCCCGTGGCGGCAGCATCCTTGAGAATGTCCACCGATTCAATGTCATTTGGATTGATGGTAGCCAAAGGGTTGTTGTTCAATGCGCCACTGTTGCCGCGCAGGAAATAGTCTTGCGTGATGGGGATGCCATCCACCACGTAAAGGGGGTCTCCAGAGGCGGAGACGGAGGCCACTCCACGGACCCGAATCAAGCTACCTGCACCGGCCACACCCGAACTTTGAGAAACCTGAACTCCTGCAGCTTGTCCTTGAAGCGCCGCTTCAAAACTGGGGGTTCGCACAGCGGTGATTTGTTTGGAGTCAATCTGTGAGATGGATCCTGTCACCTCCTTTTTTCGCTGAACACCGTATCCAATGACGACCACATTGTCCATGAGAACGGCGTCCGTTTTGAGCTGAATGTTCAGGCTCTTTACCTGGCCATCAGTGAGTACAATTGACTTGCTGACCTTGAGATAACCCACAAAAGAGAATGCAATGCTGTGCTTACCCGCGCCCAAAGACAGCGTGTATTGACCATCGACATTGGAGGAGACCCCTTGGGCACCATTGGCGATGACAGAGGCGCCGGGCAAGGGTTGTCCGTTTTCATCTGTGACAATGCCCTCAAGGGTTTGTGCTTGAGCACAAAGGGACATGAGGAGGCACAATGTGCCAAGGAGGCATTGGTGAAGTTGTCTCATGAGTTGGTTTGATCGCAGCCCAACGGGCTGGACGAAGTTAATCAGCGCGGCAGTATGCGATTTAGAACGAATCCGCGTCAAGGCTGCTTGAGCCAATGCGCGGATGTGGACGTGTGAGAATGCACCACGCGGATCACATAGGGTCCTTCAGGCAAGTGAGCAGGGAGCGGCCATTTCACCGATCCAGCAGGGATGTTCTCCGTCCACGCGACGCGGCCTGTAATGTCAAAAACACGCAGTGTGGATGAGCCTGCGCTGGGGTTAAGAAACGAAAGGGTGCTGTGAACGCCGGGATTTGGACTCACTTCAAATTCAGCGCCAAAACTGGCCTCGTGAATGGCAAGAATGTTCTCCGGCGTCTCCAATGCGACATCTGTCCACAAGTGGTATTCACCGGGCGAAAACATCATCTCTGACGACAAATCTGTCACCTCGATGGCCTCTCCAGAAAAGAAGTCGTGCCA
>Ga0115008_10000724_pt1 | contig 25541 bp, 14 predicted proteins | sample FraStrMetagenome_FD_87164 | JGI IMG/M metagenome (GOLD analysis project Ga0115008, IMG submission 87164) | Marine eukaryotic phytoplankton communities from Arctic Ocean - Fram Strait ARC3M Metagenome | ecosystem: Environmental > Aquatic > Marine > Oceanic | place: Fram Strait | collected...
AGACCAACTGTTAAAGTTTGTCCTGACATAGAAGTCTCAATCTCATTTGCTGTACCAGCAATTGTTAGATTTTGAGAATCCATGTTGATAGTTCCTGTTGAAGAACCATCTGATACTGTTAAGTCATCATCAACGTCAATTGCAGAAACGTAATCGAATACTGCTTTTGTTGTTGGGAATGTTACATCAGACGTACTGTTTGAAGATACACCTTCAGCTGCAGTGATAACCGCTGCACCGTCTACTGACGCAAATACTACTGCGTTAGAAGCAAGTTTAGCTGCTGTTACAGCATCATTTACTATAGAAGCTTCAACTACTGCGTTAGAGGCAAGTTTGTCAGCGTCAACTGCATCATTAGCAATTTTCCCTGTTGATATTGCACTTGCACCGATTGTTACAGCACCGTTAGATGCTAATGTTACATCACCACTGAAAGATACGTTGTCAAATGAATCACTTCCGTCATGAACAAGTACTTGACCTGTTGTTGGGGAAGAAATATCTGAATCCGTAGCACCTGCTAGGGTTGATGTTGTAGAAGCGAATGATAATTGACCTGAACCATCGGTAATAAGTGCTTGGTTAGCACTACCGTCAGCTGTAGGTAAAACCAATGATACGTCACCACCTAGAGCAGCTGGAGAGCTGAGGGTTACTGATGATGTTCCATTGTCTGTGTCTTCGTGAAATTTTAGAAAACCTGCAGTTCCACTAACACCCTTAGTTGCACCAACGATATCGGTATAATATTTACCACCGATTGTATGGATAACTGGGTTAGAAGAGGAATCTACTGATTCAATAAATAATTTTGCAGAAGCACCATTATTACTCGCATCTTGGACGTACGCTAACTCACCATTACTCAAATCCGAAACGGATGGAGCTGATGCAGACGTACTTCTTTTGATTTGAATTACTGTTGCCATTTTTATATTTCCTATAAAATTTATTTAATTTAAGTTGTGACCTGTCACTGTCAAGGTCGAGATTTACATAATATATTTAAACAGTCCACTCACAATGTGGGTCGATACCTTCACTGGTTGGTATCCTTGATTTGTACTAGTATTTAGACAACTAGAATGTTCCACCGTCTAGATTAGTAGTAGTTGTCCATTTATCTGTTGATGCATCATACGAGAGAAGACCATCGTCCGTCTCTGTTGCGTTTACGTCTGCAAGTTCGTTGATTGACTTGGATGCAATATTTACATTCGTTGCATTACCGATAGCTACTTGTTTAGCACGGACATTACCTGCACCCGATACTACACCACCAATACTTGCAGTTCGACTTAGTGTTCCTTTAATTGCCATAATATTATCTCGTTACACTCGGAGTTACATTTATCTGTCCCTCAACAACTCTCGTGGTTATAGAGGAAGCACTCGTTATGGTCAAATCATATACATATCGACCAGCTGGTATTGCAGATGTTTCTGTATCTGTTAAAGATAGTGTTACCTGACCTGCCCCAGCTGCGATTGCAGTAGTGAATGTTCCACTTGCAGTTGAGGATGAATAGGTCTTTCTTATCTGTGCAGCTGCAGTATATCCTGTCATCTCTAATGCTGTACCATCGGTATCTGTGACATCTACAGTTATTGAGAAGTCTGTTCCTTGGTCGATGAATATGTTTGCTATGATTGCCATATAACTATTTATACCATTTTATTGGTTGAGGTTAAAGTACTTTGTATGAAGAATGTGTTTCAGGCCATCCAAACGATGAACCCTGAACTAATTTAACAATAACTGTGGTCTCATCATCAATATTCCAATCAATTTTTGAACCATCTGTTGAACTTAACCCAAAGTTTAAATATATATCATCCCTAAATGACGGAGTATTAAGGTGGGTTATATTGTGTTGTTTTTGAACACTACCCACTCTACTGGCAAATAGTCTTTCAATACCATTTTCCCAACATGCATCCTTCATTGTTATATCTACAGCACCTTCTTTTCCTGTAACTCCATTTTTTATTAATGTTAACCAAGTCTTATCACCATGGCTATCATCCATATACATTTGTATTCCTACGGCACCAGTTGTATCTTCCCACCCATCTTCAAGAAGGTCTGCAATATGACTAAGATGTGAACTATCAAAAATTCTTTGAATTTGAGTAACTCCAATAAGAGTCTCATCTTCCCAACATAAATGACAAAAACTTCGGTGTTGCTCTTGCATCATTCGTTGATAACTATCGTCTCTCAGTTCATCTGAAGTAGTAAATCCGTGGTCGTCTCGTCTGTATGCATTGTGAGTCCAAAATGCACCAATATTGGCATTCCATAACGTATTGAATTGTTCTTGTGTTGGAAAACCTACAGTATGTTTGTACATTTAAATTCCCGTATTCCAGTAAAGTGAGAAGACTTCCCCATCTTGATTTGAACGACCAACTGATACAGTGGGTGTAGTGTCGGCTTCGACATAAGTGTGTGTACTAAAGCCTTTAATAAAATCACTGCTGGAGGTGTATCTCTTTTCATCACAAAACAATGAGATGGCATATGCACCCGTTTGACTACCAGTGTGTGATTGATAATATATCTGTCCAGTTCCATTTAGAGCAGCTGTATACCCATAAGTTGTGGCATAATAGTTATTATAAAACGGACTAGAAAACATTGTTATTCCATTATTAGGGCCGCCAGGTGTCTCGGTCTTGACATAGTTTGAGTTATTATCTGTCTGTTTAACGGCACTACATATAATCCCACTGACAGGGCCTTTGAGAACAAAGAAATGCATTAATACGGGTTGACTCGAACTCATATGGGCATAATATTGAACTCGATTCTCATCACCTGTACACACCATAGACTGACAGGCAGCCCAAGTATCGGTTCCTGATTCATCTTTTCTATGTAGATGATTCGTCCAGTTATTGTCTATCTGAGAACCACCATTTTTAGAAATCCTACGGAATTTTGCAGCTTGATAACTACCACTTGCAACCGTTGGTGCATATAATGTTCCACCACTAGTAGATACCATCATTACAATTACATCTCCAGCTGCACATACTGTACCTAAATTCAGAGTTGTCCATGTATTACTTGTTGTAGCTTTCCAAGTACCTGCAATCTGTGAACCAGTTACATTTTTGAACCTACCACTAGAATTTGTTCTATAGACACTTCCTGTTCTACCTGAATTAAATATTCTGTTAGTTGGGGTTTGTCCACATGCATCTGTAACAAGAGGGTTACCATTAGACACACCAACAAAATCACCTAACTTAATTTGAGTATTTACTGTTGATGGAATACCACGAACAATTGATGGGGTTCCAGTTGAACTAGTCCTTAGACGAGATTTTGTATGTTGTGGTAATACGAGTGGAATTGCTGCCGCACTTCCACTAATTGCACCATCGTACTCAGCACCCTCACGAGAACAGTTTGCTTCGGTTATGGACAATCCAGCATTGGCAGGCCGATACAAATTAGCTGCATCTTTATGAAAACTTGTTAATGAGACGTTAGAACGTGCTTGACCGAATTCATCGGCAAGGGCACCCATGTTGAGATAACTCTTTGTACCATTTTCAGGAAGACCCATTATTTATTCCCCTTTAGTTCCTCAATCTCCCCTTTCAACTCTTTAATAGCTTCTATTAATAAGGGAACGAGTTTCTCATATTGAACAGTTTTATAATCTGTTCCGTGTTCTTCATTGATAGGTGCAGATTTAATAATCTCTGGCATAATTGCTTCTACTTCTTGTGCAGAAACACCAACTTGTCTTTGGTCATTATCGAATCCCAATTCTTTTGCAGTTTCATTTGCAGTAAAGTAGTAACCATTCAGCTGAGATACTTTATCTAATGCATTTGGTATTGTTCCTTCGAAATCTTTTAGTCTTTCATCTGAGTAGTATGCAATAACATCACCACTTGAATGAAGAGTGGAAGCAGTAAATGTACCACTATATGAACCACTCATTAGGAATTGTGTTCCACTTAGAGACATACCATTACCAGCAGTATATGTTGTGTTGGTATCTGTATTGACAACTGTACAATTAAATGTAGTACCACTTAATGACATTCCTGTACCAGCACTATATGTTGTGTTAGTGTCTGTATTGACAACTGTATTTCTAAACTCAGTACCAACTAAAGTCAATCCTGTTCCAGCTGTATAAGTTGTGTTGGTATCAGTATTGGTATCAGTAGAATTGATTGTAATTGTTCCACCTGATTTTGATATTGATGTTGCACCACTACCATTTATATAAATGTTACCAGTAGATAAACCTGTGTTATTTGCACCAACTGATGTTACTGTATTGGTATCTGTATTAACAACCGTGTTGGAAATTTTTAATGCATCTTTACCAGTACCACCAAAGTTGCTGACCTCACTAAGAGATATACCAGTTCCAGCTTGAACATATAGAGATTTGTTACTTGTCGATGCACCCATCGCCATAACATGACCACTACCAACATTACCATTATATCCATAAATGGCATTGAACCCTAATGTTGCATTACTGTCAACACTATCTAGTTTGGTCTTTAGAGTACTTGTAAAGTTCTTTTGAGTTAATCCACCGTCACCAACAGAATATGTAGTGTCTGATGAACTTGTTCCTGCACCAATTAGTGACCTAACTTCTGCACCAGTAATACCCGATGCAAGAGATGGTGTTGAACCATCACTAGTTATGGCTGCATTTGAACCTGTACTGTTGACTGTAAATGCATTTCCTGAACGGGTAATATTAATATCAGTACCATTTACGAAATTCATCGTTTCACCAGCACTTATATTTGTTGTTGTACCACCATTTGCTTGAATGTTGAAATTGGTTGTGTTAGTATCTGTAAACACTGCACTTGCTGGTACTGCTGTTTTAACATTATCAAATGCCCAGTTACTACTGATTGATGTAGTTGTTGCACCGTCAACTGGACTATCGTGAATAGGTCTCCAAGTATTGGTATCTGTTCCAGTAAATGTTACAATTCCATTTGACCTTGATACTGAAACTGAACCTGCACCTCTAAAGTCTACTGCACTACCCGATGTAATTGCATATGCACTTCCACCATCTTCTTTAATAGAAAATGTGTAGTTGTTTGCGTCTGTAGCACCACCATAACCTAAGTTGGCAAGTGTCAAAGTATGAGAATTTACACCTGTAAGGTGACCCTGAGCATCGATTGTCAAATCTTGTACTACTGTTGCACCACTATTGTTTACACTAGCTGCACCAGTTGCTGTATGGTCTATTGTTAAAGTATCACCTACTACTGAAGTCTCTAATCCTGTCCCACCTGTAATTGTAAGTGTGTCACTTGTTGCGTCTGCAACTGCATTTCCACTATCGGAAGCAACAGTTTGGAATATGTTTTCTGCACTTGCAGCTGAAAGTCTAATCTCATTAGATGCATCTACATATGCAACGGTCACATTGGTGTGGTTACTATGGTTTAATGCAGCTGCAGTTGCATCTTGAGCTCTCTCATCTGTGTACCATAGGTTAGTTGAACCTTCAGATATTGTATCTGTTGTACTAGGTGCAGTGTTGACCCACGCAGAACCATTATATGCTAGCAAGTTACCACTTGCAGGGGTTGTTATTGTGACATTAGAAAGGTCTTGAATATTTGCTTGTCCAATCTGCACATCTGCACGAGCATCAGCTCTTGAATTTGTGAAGTATAAATTGGTAGAACCTTCTGATAAACTATCTGTATTATGATTTGATATACTTGATACAGAACCAGTTAATGCACCACTTGAAACATCTAATACTAATGCACTACCAAATTTAATATCACCTGTTACGTCACCTGTTACGTTTCCTGTTAAATTCCCACTAAAACCTGTACTTGCAGTAATTGTTGTACCACCAATTGTTGTACCAAGTATTGTTGAAGCACTAGTTGCACCGATTGTTGCACCATCAACACTACCACCATTGATATCTGCTGTATTGGCAACAAGTGCATCTGTAGTCACTGTTCCATCAAAGTATGCATTATTCCATTCCTTTGAAGATGTACCTAGATTATATGTTCCATCTATGTTTGGGATTAAATGTGAATTAACATCTGCGTTGAAAGCAACACTATCTGTATCTGCATCACCGAATGTTAGGTTACCATTAATAGTTGCATTACCAGTAACAGTCAAGTTTCCACTTAGGTCTACATCTGTAAACTTACCAGTTGACCTTGTGGTCTCACCGATTGTAGTTCCATTGATTATTGCACTGTCTATTGTACCACCATTGATGTCTGCAGTATCAGCAACAAGTGCATCTGTAGTTACAGTTCCATCAAAGAATGCATTATTCCATTCTTTCGAAGATGTACCTAGATTATATGTTCCATCTGTGACTGGTATTAAATGAGAGCTGACCTGACCTGTTAATGTGATTGTATCACTAGAGGCATTACCTAATGTTGTGTTACCATCTACTGTAAGGTGTGAAGTTAAGTCTGTAGTACCTGTAACTGTTAAGTTCCCATTAAGGTCTACATCTGTAAACTTACCAGTTGACCTTGAGGACTCACCAATGGTTGCACCATCAACACTACCACCATTGATATCAGCTGTAGTTGCAACAAGTTCAGGTGTGGTGATTACTTTACCACTTGCAAGGGTTAGGTCGTCTTCAGCATAAGTCCTACCTGCAAGTTGTATGTTGTATCCACTTTCTAATTCTGTTGTGTATGCATCATCTCCCTGAAGGATGATACCACTTTCATTAGTATTGTATATTGTATTTGCAGCTGTTTCAGTGAAGAATGTTGACCCAGCACCTGACCCACCTAGAACTCCTAAGTATGAACCAGTGAATGCAAAGAACACTATAGTGTCATTAAGACTTGCACCCGATGTTAATGTTATAGTTGTTACGATACCTTGGTCATTATCTGAACCAAGAATATAGTCATCACCTTCTTGTAATAATACACCATTTTTAAATACTTGTAATCTTTCTCTTCGTACTTGAAGGACATTATTACCGTCACTTCCAGTAAATACAGTTTGACCTGCAGTCGCAATGTATGCAAATTCTTGGAAATAGAAAGACCTACTGTCTAGAGTATTAATCGCATCTACAACACTATTATCTGCAGTTTGTATTCCCGAAGCATCACCCACATCTGTGGCAAGTTCGTTATACCTTTTTCTAAAGTCTTCTATAGTACTGTGTTGGTCAACTGTCTTAGCCATTTAATTTTCCTAGTATTGTTTGAAGCATAGATTTCATTTCTGATACTTCATTCTTTAATGTATTTATCTCATTTTTTTGGTTTAGAAAATTTTGCTTTCTATTCTTTGCATACTGAAATGACTTCATATCAGTATTAACAATTGCACCAGTAACTTCATCACGATATATTCCAGTGTGTCCTTCAACTTTTGCAAGAGTTTCCATATTATGTTGCAAGTGCTAATGTTCTGAAGTTAGATACCATAGGTATCACTCCTGTATTGTAGGACTGACCTACAATCTTAATTGCAAAAGAACTAAACTCGGGTAAGTCATTGACTGTAAATTCGTATTCTTTAAAGTTTCTTCCATCAGCTTCTACTGTCTCATCAGGACTTCCATTCGTATTGAAATATGTCCATCCAATATCATCAAAACTGATTGATTCATCATTCTTTAATATTTTGTATAGAACCTTAACTTCTGCACCCGAACCTCTGAACACATCCATGATGGTTTTTAGGGAAGTTGCAGGAGACTTGAGATTAATCTTCTTAGTCAAGTATGTGAATACATTGTTATCTCCGTCTGCAGCTGTTGATGGTACAAATGTAGTACCACTTCCTAAACTTGTGACTGTAGAACTAAGTGATGTACCATTATATTTCTTACCTGATGCACTATCGATATTATTGATTCTATTAGTAATACCTAAGAAACCTACCGATGCAGTATCAATAACTGGGGATAGGTTTGTTGAATTTGTCTGTAATTGAACTTGTAATTGGAATGACTTAGTAGAGTTCATATTACCCGACTCGTTGATACCACTTGCAATAATAGTCGGACTGTCAAAGAAATTGTTATCATTAAGTGTAATGAACTTTGAAGAGGTCTTCTTAACATAAACTGAGTCAACAGTTTTTCTGAAACCTTCAGGTGTGTTCATACCAGTACCTTTAATATTTACACTTATTTTTGTATCCTTTACTTGTAAATTTGGTATTAGTGTATGACATGCATCAAAGTATAGATTTCTTGTAGATGTTACGTTTGAACTTCCACCGACTGTTTCATTATCTCCAGTAAATCCTGTAATTAAATCCATCGAACCAAAAAAGGCAGAAGCAGAAACTTCAGGCATGATAGTGAATGAGTCAATTTCATAACTTGATAAGGCACTATGTGTTCCATTCAACAAACTAATCGGGAACCCACCTAATGTATCTTCAATAGTATCTATTGAAATATTAAAACTATTAGTTGCACTACCAAAATCAGTTACAGTTAGAGTATCACTTGCACTATAACCACTACCACAGTCTACAACTTTGGCTGCAAATGCAGTTCCACTGGATGAGACTGTTATTGAAACAGTTGCACCAGTACCAGTTCCACTAGTTGTAGTGGCAAGAGGTGATGATACGGTTCCCCAAGTTTGGTCTGCAGGTGTAGTTCCTGTTTGTTTAGCAGGTGTTCCTACATTTGTAACACCACCTGTCTTGTCTCCAACAATCCCTGAAAGAATTACCTGTGATGAGTTATCATACATACCATGGTTGTATGCATATACTTTAACATATCTTTGGTCAACAAATGTCTGAATTGGGTTACTTTGTAATTTAATGGTTGGTAACTCAACATTCTCAAAGTTAACTGTTGCAATATTCGCTGAGGCATTCGCCGTGAATTTAGCAACTTTAATGTTAAACTTGAGGTCGTCTGTTTGTTCTGCAGTCCATGTTGATGCATTCTGAGACATGAATAATGACCCTGCATATGGTTGTCCTGCAATTGTTTGTGAAGTGATTAAATCCTTTTCACCCATTCTAGAAATGTATGTGTGGTACTTATCTGAGTTAGATAGAACAACAAAACAATATTCTTGTTGTGATTCTAAGAATACTGGTGAATCAAATGTGAATGTTGTTAATGCTGAACCATTAGTTGAAGTGTTAACTTCAGCAGGTGTTAGTGTCTTAGTTGAGAAGGGAAGAACATTCTGGCCAGGATATCCATTGACCATATTTCTTAATTCAACTGTTACAGGTAGTGAATCATCCTTTGTTTCAAAGTATAAATCTACCCCTGTTACAAACATACCACCACTTTTCTCTACTATGAATGATTGTGCTAATGGGTCTCTCCATGCAAAATCAAATTCAGCAAACCAAAAGTCTTCTACTTCCCATAAGTCGGGAATAAAATCTGCAATAACTGGGTCGGGAATTGTTTCTTGTGGAGTTGTATCCACTGGTATCTCAGGTGCAGTTGTATCAGTCGGAGTTGAGTTAAGACTTTCACCTCTTCTTACGGTGTCTTTACTCTCTCCTAAATTTTCTCTAATTACTCTACCATTTCTTGTAGATGTAATTTCAGTTTGTGATGCTTGTAGTAGACCTTGAGCTTGATAAATCTCCTGTCCACTTGACGCAGGATTTGATAGGTTATATAAACTCGAAGTAACTCTTAATTGTCTTTGACCTGTAGGGAATCTCATTGAATCCGTTTGAGGGATTGTAAAGTATGCACGAACCCTACCATTACCATCAGCTTTAATTCCTGATGTTACAGTCACCCCACCATCTTGTGAATAGGATGCACTATGTGGTCTAACGTGTGCGTTGACATCTTGATTATCAAAGAAAATAAAGTGATTAGAATTTGGTTTAAGTTCAGTTGCATCAATTTCTATTTCTCTTGAACGAATCCAAGGGATAATTGTAACACTGACAACTCGGTCATTTCTGTTTTCTACAAAGTCTTCAACTACAGTAGTTTTAATACCCGACCTAGTCTGAGTCTCGGGTGTTTCTGTAATTTCTCTAGTGACCTGTTCACCAGCAACCCATGTTCCACCTTGAGTAGGGTCACCTTCCCATCTTCCTGCAGTTGTTGATTCAACTTCTTCGGATACGACTGTTGGTTCACCGACAAATGTTGTTTGCCATGAGTTCCAAACAGAACCTAATGAGTTTGTATTTTCTGCAAGAACAGCGTCATAATTACCCTGTCTATTAACTCTTACATCGGGAAGTCTTTCAGAATCATTCCAAATATCGATTGCAGGAGTTAGTTTAACATTTCCTATAAATGCAAATACATTGTATGGGTTAACATTAATAGTTCTTGATGCTTTATCTTGAGACACATAGTTATAACTAGTGTATGGTAATGTTATTAAGTCACCTGTCTTTTGATAGTTGGAACTTGTGGTTGTGTCAAGTGTTAAATCAATAAAGTTTTGATATGATTGTGGTCTCAGTGTTCCAGTTTTAGCGTCCACTGCACATCTGTAATCAGGATGTCTAACATCTCCGATACCATGTCCTTTAAATGAATCAACAACAAACCCCGACTTAAATCTATCAAAACCATCAGAATCTAATATCTGAAGTGACTGTGTGTCTTTTTCTAATAAAGATAATGTAGTGACTCTTTCTAAGTTTGCAACTCTATTGGCAATTTTACCAATATCTTTCATTGTGTAACTTCTATGGTCTTTAGCTCTTACCTTTACATTTTTTAAATCTTTTGTATATGCAGGAATACTGACTTCAAATAATTCAATTGCATCGTCAATAGCCTTTGGTTTAGTTGGTGTGATTGAAGATGTTCCTTCAACAATTTGGAAACTACCTTCTCTATGTAAAAATACTTTGTCAATTCTACCAACATAGAATGAAATATCTCCTACGGAGAATGTACCATTCACTGGTGTATCTATTTTACTTGAACCTGTAGAACCAAAATCTCTAACTGTGTATAGGAATGGTGCAGATGATATCTCTGTTGAGATGTTTGTTGGGTCTGCAACAGTTCTACCATTGTTACTACCAGTATCATTTGAGAAATTGGTGTTAGTCAATAGTTGTCCAACCACTGGTCTGTAGTCGATTGAGTCTGATAACTCATATGTTCCATCAGGTTCCAATCCACCAAGGTCTACTTTGTTTGCAGTGTAAACTGGGATATCTTTATATGGGATATCATATGAATTAATGTCATAGAAATTACCTTCACCAGCTGATGCAAAGTAATCAAATACTACGAGAATTGCATTACTTGGTGCAGGTTCCCCCGATTTTCTTGTTAGTCGTGCAATGTCATAGAATCCATCTCTCTGACCATCATCAAAGAAGAATCTATTTGTTATATCTGATGAACCAACTGCAACACTTGTTAGTGTTCCTGTAGCACTTGAAGTTTGTCCAGTGATAACTTCACCTGCAACAAATCTATTAGTACCAGTGTAGTAGATATATGAAGTTGCGTCATCACCACCATATGCAATAATTGTTCCTCTTGCACTTGATGTTGTTCCGATGACAATTTCACCACTAGTGAAACTTGTAGAATTTGTCTCATTAATTACGAGTGAAGGTGGTACTGGTGTTGAACCACCAACTCCTTCATAGATACCATGAACTTTGTATGCATCTGCAACACCTAGTGTAATATCTTTGTCATCGTAATTTCTACCATAAGGTGTATTAGATGATGATGCAGTAGTTACTGTTACAACTCTACCTGATTTAAAATTCTTTGTTTTTCTTGCAGGATTTGCTTGTTTAACAGTATATGAAACTCTTAATACTGCACCTGCATCTTGGGCATCCCAACTTCCACTTGTGAAAGTATAAGTACCTGTTCCTGAAACAGAAAACTGATTAATGTCTAATGTATCACCATTAACAAGTGTTCTACCTGCATCAGATGATTGTTGTGCAACGGATACTGTGAAGTTATCGTTATTCACTGCACCGAATGTTTCACCCGAACCGACACTTATTGCAAATCCAGTTGAACCTGCAATAACAGTATTCTGTCTTCTAACTGTAAGGTCATCAGGCGTATGGTTTGAAATCCAATCTCTTGGTAGTGCAGAGATACCTACTGTTCTATCTTGTTGATATACTTTAGTTCTTCTTCTTGTTGCATTACCACTATATGTTGGTTCGGTACTATTTCCATCTAGAGTTAATGATATTGCACTGGCAATACTAGACACTACATGTTCTGTACCTGCACCATCAACAATGATGTCACCTTCTTTAAGTTCGGTTTTAAAATCGGTTCCGAAACCTGTTACGGTTGTTGACGCGTCGAAGTTAACTGTTCCAAGTAATATCTTATCTGAATCTGTTACAATGTTTGCAGTAAATGTTTCTCTAGATGCAGTTGATACTTGTGTTACTGACCTTGCACGGTCAATGTTATATCCTCTAACACCTGCACCAATTGTGAATGCACCAGTACCTACACCTGAAGTTGTTATAGCTTCACCATCGGCAAATGTTCCTACAACATCGTGAAGATATAATGCAGTATTAGAGACATCATTATGTACTATACCTGTTGCACCTGTTGTCGTACCTGTAACTATATCACCTGCTGTGAATGTTCCAGTTTTTGAACTATAAGGTAGTTTAGTAAACATCTTAACATCAAACATGTATAAGTTGTGTTGTGCATTACCAGTCTTTGCAAATATTAGTCCAGTTGCACTTGAAGAGTTATCTACAAAGTCGTAACCTCTAACTCTTGCATAACCGATATGATTACCAGCTGCAGTTGGGTCTCCTGCATCACCTGATGCAATTACACCATCAAATATTTTAACTTCGTTGAATGGGGACTGTGAGTCACCACCTGTTTCGTTACCGAACTCAGGCATACTATGTACATTCTTAAGTTTAATGAAGTTACCAATTCGGATAGGAGTAGATGCACCCACTAGTGCTTCTGTACTTCTAGCTTTCTTGAATGTTAGTGGAGTAGTTCCAATCTTTTCAATCTCATATCCTTTAACATATGCTTTTCCTGGCGATACCTGCATGATAAACTTGGATTCATTACCACCATATAGTGAAGAATAGTAACCTGCATTGACACCATTGTTTAAATGTTCTTTTAGATTAGGAACGAATTGTCTTGTTACAAAATCTCCACTAGCATCGAATGTTCTTCGTGCAAGTGTACTATTGAAACCTTGAGTGTATCTTGTCTTGTCTATTTTAAGTTCAATGATACCATTGTTGACTCTAACAAGTTCTATAAAATCTGAATCTGTTGTCGAACTAAGTAAAACTTTTGTGAATGTTAACGAAAGTTTAAGTCTATCTGCACCACCAGCATTCTCATTAGAAGAACCCGCTGCATTATCTAGTAATGATGTGTCATCTGCAGATGAAATTAGATTTTCGGAAATTTGAACACCAATTCTGTACGAAGGTTTACCTGAATACTTTTCAAGTATCAATTCTTGAGTGTCTACCTTTGTAAAGAATCCACGAGTGTAAATAATACCTTCACTTATGTGTGCAATCGAAGACCTACCAATTGGTGTAACAGATGTTGCAGCTATGGTAAATTCTTTTCCTGATGCTGTTGCAGTTATACTACCACTTGAACTAATCGTGACTGGTTCTAAGACCTCTCCTGCTGAGAAAGCATAGTCATTAGTTGCAGTTGTTCCCTGTCTAATAAACTTGACTAAAAGAGTTAACTCATCTGTTCCAGTTGAAGCTACTGAGGTTATTACTCTAGCAACAACACCTGATGTCTTTCCTTGAACATGCAACCCATGAGTTGCAACTCTATGTGTTTCTGATAAACCTGCACCACTGCCTGGGTTTGCAGCTAAACACTTCACATAGTAGATATCCATATCGATATCTGCAATAGCACCACTAACAATAGACCCCTCTTCAAACACATGATTACCAAATCTTTCGATTTGGTTCTGCATGATTGATTGGGATTGTGTTAGTTCTCTTGCTTGAAGAGGTCTACCTGCACGATATAAAACTTTGTGAAACTTTTTAGATTCATCATAGTCATCATAGTAAGGCGAAATATTTAAGTCAATCTTCTCTGGCATAAGTTTACTCTATTTGTTATGTTTCCTAAGAAACAAAATTACATTTGAACAATAAGTTTAATATCTTCTATTTGGTCGGCTGCTCTTGATACTGCACCTCTATTTTCCACATAGATAATCTTACCTGTTCTCGGAAGGGCTTCAGGGAAAGTACTGTCTAAAGACGACACTGTTCCAAAAGATGATGCACTTCCACTAATAAACATGTTATCGGATACAGAGAAATCTGCATATCCACCAAAACTATTTGGAATTGGTAAGTATGAGACAACTGAACCTACAACTGAAACAACTCTTGCAACTGCAATGTTATCTCCGTCTGCATCAGCATTCAATAAAATAGAATCTACTACAACACCCGATACACTTGAAAGTGTAAACTTCTTATATGTTGCAAGAGTAGCATCAGCTGCAATTGCACTGACTACTTTTTGTGGGTCTTGAAGAAGTCCAATTCTTCTAAAGTCATTAGTTGTTGGGAAATCACCACCACCTTCTGCAAACTCTAATCTAGAGTTTACGATGACATAGTTTGCACCTAGTTCATTAACTGGGTCTGCACCATGTCCAAGTAATGGAGAGATGATTGGTGTAAGAACCATATCATTGTTACCATTACCAGCACCAATAGCTGCAACTCTCATTGTACCTGATGTGTAATTGGTTCCATTTGCAGTCATAGTGATGGATTCAACTCCACCTGAAGAGATAACGACTGTTGCTACTGCACCAGTTCCATCACCTTCAACAGGAACATTAGTATATGTACCTGACGTATAACCTGAACCTATGTTGTCTGCACGAACATGGTAGATTGCACCTTCATATGTGTCTGCACCATCTTCTGACGCAAATTGTGTAGAACCATCTGTACTACCAACGGCACCAATAGCTGCAAGGTCACCATGCACTTTCTGTAATGCACCCAATGTTTTACAAGGGATAAAATCGTTAGTTACGAATTTAATTGTTTCTGAGGCAGATACAGAGTACATGTATTTCCAAATGTAACCATCAGCAGTTGTGATTGGTGCAATTGCTGTTCCTGTTGGTTCAACAGTAGAAGGTTGTCTAACATATGAACTGTTTCTTCCAGTTCTGATACACTTGTAAACATTGTATGCTGAGGACATAACGTAGAAAGTAGTGTCGTATAAGTTGTTAGAACTTGTAACTGGTGAAAGGTTTGATGCACTGTAATCATGTGCATACTCTTCGTATGTGGTTCCTGTAGTCCAGTTTCGTCTAGGAATAGAATGAGATACGTCACCTGATGCAACTTTCTTCATTGCAAGCATGTCATTGAACGCTGCAACTTCTTCTTTTACAGAGTTAGCTGGTGTAGGAATTGTATCCGTTGAATCCCAAACATAAGGTCTACCTATGAATAGATATGTGGAAGATGTTGCATCTGCAAAATCCTCTTTAAATTGTCTCGCATTGTGGATTCGAAACTTTTCCGTAATAATTGCTGCCATTTTTTGTCATCTCCTCAGATATTTATAATACTATTTATACACCTATGCAGACTTAACCGTCGCACTAAATGTAAAATTTGTTCTAGTTCGTTGTCTTTGTTCAAATTGTGGTATAAAGAAGTTGGGCATATCAGATTCTAAATCACTAATCCTCAACCCTTCAGATACACATTCTTCCAAAAGTATGTTTCCATGACCATCTTCAAATAATATATCATCATCATCTGTTTCATCTTTTAGATATTTTGATATTCTATATGTGTCTTGTCCTGTTATTATATTTAGACTTCTTAAAGTAGTCCCTAATGGGGCAAACGAATAAACTCCGTTTTCTTGTCCCGTTTCTAATAGGAATAAATCCCCATCTTCACTTGTTAAAATGTCACCATCTTCCATAACCAGTCTTTGACCAGTAGGTTCCATAGACCTTTCAGTAGTGAAATAATATTCTTCAAATGTTTCTGTTGCATCTTCTAGTTCAATAAAGTCACCATCTTCGTAAATCATTTCTCCACCAAAATCTTGAACTGAAATTCTATCAGCTTTAGGTTCTAGTCTCATACGATTAACTTCGGGTTCTAGAAGGATGTTACCACCATCTTCTAATACCAATTTCTCTTCTTCAGGTGTCCACATTTGAATCACTCTACCTACATCTGCAGGTCTAGCTCTTGTCCCAAATATAGTTTCTTCTCTGTCCTGATTTTCAAAACCATTATTAGAATCTATGTTTAGTGTAGTGGTGTTACCATCGTGGGTAAAGAATGAGGGTGCAGATGCAGTTGCAACTGATTTAATTTGTAAGATATTGACATGTCTTTGTCTGATTGCAGGGTCATTCCATTCGGTTCCCTTACCTCTCTGAATACCACCTGTGACTGCGTATGAACTTAGTGAACCCCCACCAATAGCATCGACACCATAAGTAGGTGTTCCTGCATCTCCCAAGTATACATAAGGGCCGAACTCGTTAATAACTCGGATTATCTTATTGTATTCTAATGATGCACCAATCGATGCAGCTGTTGCGGCATCCGAATTAATGATGATAGTGGGCAAGAATTGTGTAGTCATACTAGTATCAAAGTTGTTCGATACCTGAACCTCACCAAAGAAGATGTGTCCTGCAGGGTGAAGTAAGTCTTTTACTGCACTTCTCCACTTGTTAATAGATTCACCAATTCTAATTACATAAGAATGTGTTTGATATATTCTATTATCATGTAGTTTCTGTTCGGCAGAATCCAAGGCACCAAAGTCACCTGTTTCTCCCTTACCAGTTTGAGCTTCACCAGCAAGTAATCCTGTACCATTGAATGCTTTATATTCTACTACCTTTAATGAACCACCAGTAAATGTTACTGTCTCCTCTTGTAAGAAGTCTCCAGTTGCACCTTGTAGTTTAAGAATGTTTCTTGTCGAATCAAGAAAGTAAACTTTTGCAGTTACACCCGAAGTCGAACCAGTAATGGTGTTGCCTGGATTTAACGAGGGGTCACCACTATATGTTATGTTCTTAAATAGAAGTGGTGAGATAGATGTAGATTTTAATTTTGCATTCTTTGTGAATCCTGAACCAACATCTTGAATGTTTAATGAACCGATACCACCAATAGTAGATGATGATGCAATTAGTGATGCACCACTACCATTAGAGATGTCTACACCTGTAGTAGTCGAGGTTGTTTCAGTTGATGAACCTGTCACTATCTCCCCAACGACAAAAATACCTGTATCGGTTGTTTCTCTCATACAGACAAGTCGTTTCTTATCTTTCTCTACAAGAACCACTTTTGCAGTTGCACTCGAAGTTGTACCTGTTATAGTTTCCCCACCGACAAATCCAGTTGTGTCTGTTACATAGATGTAACCGCCTGGAGCACATTGTGGAAGTGTTAAATAACCACCACCATTATTGATGAGTTCAACATTTCTTATTGCAGAGTTACCAACTCCTGCACTAGGGTTGGTTGCAGTTTCTTGTAGTATTGGAAATCCATCTTCCGTTAATAAATTATCAGCTTCTTCTGTATAGACTTCTACTATCTGTCCTACAGTTAAACCCGAATTAAATGTAATCGTATTTGTTGTTACTGTAAAGTCGTCTTCAGTTTGTTCTATACCATCAACAAAGACTCTTCTCCATTGTTTTGTGAACTCTAGTGTTTGACTGTAGTCATCAGTACCAGTAAATGCAGTTTGACCTGCAGTTGCAGTGAAATAGAAATGTCCATCTGCACTTCCCGACTCTAGTAAGTACTTATACCCAATTGCAGAGATAATACCCATTGCATTACCACCATGAGTATCTCTATTATCGAATATGACCAAGTCACCACCGACATATCCTGTACCTTCGGTTTCGATATAAATTTTATCTATATTACCTGTGGTAAGACCATCAACAACAGAAACAACATCGTATACTGTTCCCGACTCGGAATCTCCAGTAAAGTCAATTCTATCGTTAAGTGTGTATAATGCACCTTTAGAATTTGTCGAACTAGTCGAATCAATTCCTGAAATAACACCAACAATAGTTGCAGTGAATACATCAAGTATATTACTTCTACTTCTGACTGTTACCGTCATTCCTTGAGTAAATGTACCACTATGTCTTTCTGATATCTGTAGTAAGTACTCGTCTGTTGTCTTACCTGCATATACATTTTCAACAACACACTCTGCTAATATTTCACTACCATTGTATGCAGTAATTTTATCAGTTGGACTTGGTGGTTGTGTACATGATATAACCATGTTTCGGTATTCTACATAAGAAGATTCCGATACATGTAGTGTATGGTCGATAGGATAGTAAACTTCTGCATCCTGACCATAAAGAATTCTCATTAAGAACTGTAAGGAAGCTGTTGTTCCCTTTTTCTCGTATAGTTCTTTAATATGTTTAATAATTAATCGTCTGTCTTGGGTATCGCCAGGATTAATCTGAGGCATGAAATCATTCTGATAATACTGTAAGAAATCATCTGAAGTCTTATCGATATCTGAATATGATAACAACCTATTATTGGCAAGAATAGTATTCTCTTTGTAGGCACCAATAACACCTGTCTGTCCACTACTTCTTCCTGTAATGGTCTCCCCTGCAATGAATCCTGACCCATGGATAGTCTCCACAAAGAAACTACTACCATTGATTACACGAATCTCTGCAACACTCTTTGACTTAGACCCTACAACATACTCACCTTTTACAAAAGGATTGAATTGAATATTACCTGCAGAATCAACTTGGTTACCTTCTATACGAAGATATGAAGTGTCTTGGTCGGGGGAAGGGGAAACGGTTGCAGGTTCTAAAAGTAAAGAACCTGTACCGTCTTCATGTAAAATACCTTCTATCTCAGTTTGAGAAGAGAGAGTGATTATCTCACTCTCTAGAAACTCAAAGTATGCTTCTAAGAAGGCGATAAACTCAGGCGATTCTTGTTGAACGAAATCGGGTAAGAGGTCGTGCAGTCGATGACTGAGTTTATCTACATTATACATTAGCTAATTGTCGCACCATAGTTAGCAAGAACAAACCATTTTCCAACAGTTGAGTTCCAAACTAATAGAACTGCTTCACCACCATTATCAAATACGATACTGTTATGTGAAGTCAATGCATTAGTTACGTTAACCGTTGCAGTGTAAGATGCATGGTCTGAAGATGCATAAATTACCTTCAATTGACCATTATCAGTACCATCTGCAAGTGTAAAAGTTAGAGACGATGCAAAGTTTGCTACGTCTAATACTGTTCCAAACGTAGTGTTCAAAGCTGCACTCGTTACTGTTAAGGTTGTAAAATCATCTACTGCAAGATGGGTTGGTATGTTTTCAAACATTTGTCCAACAGTCATCCTTTTATTGATGGGTGTTGCACTTGGGTTATCAACAATGTGAAGCAATACATCACTTTCGATGTCTGCATCTGCTATTTGTGACAAAGCACTTATTTTTTTATCTGCCATTTTTTTCTCCTAGAAAAATTATTAATTAAATCCGAGTTAACGGAAAACTATTCGGGGGACTCCCGACCACTTTATACATTCTAATAATTGTAACTAGATGTAGAATTATATCCCACACCTGCACTTGAATCACCACTTGCGATGGTATCCAATTCACCTGATACTGAAATGTTGTTTGCATCTATATCGATTAGTTTCCCTCTCGTTGCAACAACATCGTTACTATTCGGTATTACGGTGAAGTCAACCGTGTTATCAACATTAACTGTAGAGAGAATGTTAATAGCATTTACGGTTATTTTTCCACTAGTATAGTCTATGGTACCTGCAGTTGAATCACTGTAGACCCTTGTAGAACCATCTAGATAATATCTTCTTAAATTACCACTTCCATTTTCATCGAAGTAGTATGTTGTAGTCGTATCTCCGACTATTTTAAAACCTGTTGAACTCACAACACCACCCGATGCAGACGCGTGGCCATCATGGGGGTGATACATTCCATTTCCAAACTCTACACTATATCCTTTCTTCTTGAGTTCTCCTAGAATAACTGAGATATTCTTTCTCAATCTAATTCTAGTTACGTTAGATATAACTGCAACTTCTGAATCATCAATTGATTTAGCAAGATTAGAATGTCTAAAGATACTATCGAAAGTATTCAAGTTTGTTGAGTCAAATTTAAGGATTGAATTTTTCACTATTGTCTCTAGTTCACCTTTAGATAGAGTTGTTGCTTTTTGGTCGTACTTAAATGTAGTACTGATGAGAATTTTAACAATCTCTGCATCCACGATAATCGGTCTAACCGTCAGCATGTTAAGGTTATTTAGAGATGTTACAACAGCTGCTTTTTCGGTAGCTGTTAGGTAATCTGCATTTGCAGGTTTAAGTGCAATAAACACTTTACCATATTCGGGTGGTACGTTGTCTTCCCCACCCCAAATTGCAAGTGCATCTGCACTTGGATAGAACTCTTGTAATTTTGCTTTGTAGTCATTCAGTGTAACTAATCTATTCTGAGATGAATATGATTTAGATGCTTTAAACTTGATGGACGATATACTTTCTTTCTCCGAACCACCTGAGGCCTTCTCCTTAGTTGTTATTGTCGTATCAGAATAACCTGATATCAGACTTAACAGTGAAAATATATAGGCACCATTTGCATGTGTATCATTGACAAGAATGTATTGTATTGTTATAATATCCCCATCAAGAAGTTTTGAACCTAGAACACCATCCCCAAAATACACTTCTGTGAACTCATCTTCATTTTCTTGAGTAAAGTATACATTAGATGTGGATTTTACATTAGATACATTTGTAGACTTACTAAAGGTTGAGAGAACACCACCACTGTTTACTGAAACAGTCATAGTACTTCTGTCAACTCGTTCATTACCTAAAACAAATTTCTGATTTGCAATCTGTGAATCATACACAAAGTGTTCTGAAACAAAAATACCTTGGGCAATATTAATACCCGAATAGGTAAAGGAATTTCCACTCTTAGTAGGAGTAACAGATGAAGTAGATGTGAACACAAAATTGGTTCCATCAAAGTTTGTTCGGAATCTTGACCCCTTTGCAAGAATCATTTCTGATGCTGGTGGAGTAGTACCATCAGCTTTAACTGCATTATTAATTGTTAGGTCTAATAGTGCTGAAGCAGCTGTTTCTGATGCAGGAGTAAAACCCAAATCTTTTGCACGGGACACTACGTTCTTTCTCATTTGTGCTGAGTCTAAGAACAATTCTGACGCTGCAATGTTTGTGTTCACTGCACTAATATGAGCAGTATAACTCATAAGGTCAATCAACATAGAAAGTGTGGAACCTTCAAAGTTGTAGTCTTTTAATTTATCCTGACCTTTAAGATAGTTCTTGAGATTATCTGCAATGTTATCGAAGTCTAAGTCGGTAACATTAATTGATGAACTTTTAATTTCTGCCATTATCGTGTCCTAGTTATTTTTACTTTCACAGCGTTTGTCGTCTGTCCATGAATGATACTATAATTTACATCTACATTTAAGTAGTTGTTTTTAGATTGTAATCGTACAAATACATTATTGACTCTTGGTTCAAATGTCTCTATACTGTCTTTAATAAAATCTGCAAGTCGTCTTACTTGTCTGTCTGTATTCAGTTCAAAGAGCATCTCTCTTACACCTGAACCAAGACCTGGCTTAAAAGGTCTTTCATTGAAATTAGTTTGCACTATATTTCTTACACTTCTTTTTACAGCTGCATCATCATACTTTAAACTCACATCTCCTGTAATTGGATGTGGTTTAAAGAACAAGTCGATATCTGCATACTCTGTCTGTACAACTGTCTTTGATTTTGTGTATTCCATAGTTCTATTTATACAACTTCGTTAGGGTGTTGGCACTTTGATTGCACATACTACTAAACCTTTTTCCAATATGGTATCCATAATCACGTTAGTTCCGACCACTGTGTAGTTATCTACTTGTTTGACACCATTGATAAACACTTTTAAATCACCAGTCGTCCCTTCGATGGCAAATAGATTGGTCTCTTCAGTTCCATCTGAAGTTGATAGGTTTGAGTCCAACTCTGCATCTAGTTTACTTGGTACCCGAACCTTGGGTTTGTATGTAGACGATTCTATTATACCTTCAAGACTAGGTATTGTAATCATGATTGCAAACGGATTACCAATAAGTTTCAAGAAATCACAGAAAGTTAATAGGATTAAATCTATCAATGCACCCAGTCCAATTGCTTGTATAAATTTCTTAATTAATTTGACCCATGCAAAGAGAAGTTTTTGTTGCCAGTTCTTTACGAAGTCATCTAGTTTTGCTTCAAACTTCTTCAGTCGGTCTTCTATAGAACTATTTGTAGAGATATTTTCTCCACCCATTATCTCCTCAATTGTCATTCCTATAATTGGTATCTCGAATCCTAATATAAGGTCTTCTAATCCTCTTAGATACTTTCCTTTCTCTAAAAGTAACTTGGCTTCTAGTTCTCGTTTCTCTATATTCAACTTTTCAATTTCTTCGACATTACCATCAAGTTCTGCAACTGCTAACTCTCCCTCAATATCCTCAAGTCTTTCTTTAATTTTCATTGATGTAGTCATAAACTTATCTTTCAGAGTTTTTTTCAATTTCTCCAACAATGCAGGGACATCCATCTTCAGAAGTTCTGCAATTTCAGATAATGGTAAACTTGGTAATCCAAGTGCATCCCATATTTCCTGAAACATACCGATAAGTTTTTCAAAGGCCTTTATGTGTAGATTTAGTATCCACTCCTTTATCTCTTTCTTAATATACTTCCATATAAGTTTTGCCTTTTGGTCGTTATTAAGTTCTGATAACTCTCCGTCAAACCCTCTTTCATTTTTAGGAACCAATAGGAGAAATTTATCAACCCATGCAGTTCTCAAATCTCCAAGTTCAGTTATATCTTTCTCAAGTTGTGTCTTCTCTTTCTCTAATTTTTCAATCTCTTCTGTATTCAGAACATATATTTCTTTTGATAACCTTTCGTTAACTTCTGCAAGTCGTTTCTTCTTTGCAATTATCTGAGTTACAAAGTTCTTTCCTGCAATCATGTCCTCCAACTCTTTCTTATAGTTGGGGTCGGTTATCAATTTGATGATATCAATCTCTAATCCTAAAATAGGAATAGTTAGATTCAGTGGAATGAGTTTTTGTATTATTTCAGAAACTTTAACTGGGATGTAGATATGAAACTCTGCAAGTAAGTCCTCTAATGCATTTTCAAGTTCTTGTTGCCAGTTTCTCTTACCTTCAGTCTTTTTCCAAAATGGACTTAAGAGTTTTTCCAAACCTTCAAAATATGTTTCAATCTGTTTTTGGATGTCTCGAATTTGTTCAAGCAACTCACCACCCAAGACATTCTCAACATAGGCTTCTGCAATTTCTATCTCTTCTATAATTGCAGTTCGTTCTTCTTGGGTTAATTCGGGGTTCTTTAACTTTTCTACTAAGACAACTATCTCGTCTTCTTTTTCTTTCTTCATCAGAGCAAGTTTGGCTTCCAGTTTATCAGGAAGTTGTGCAATTTCTTGTAAAGGTTTTAAGAGGTCTTCTAATTTTGGTATTGTAAATATGTCATCGGTTGGACATGGTAGAGCAGTAGGTAGTTCTATTGTGAGTGCCTTTGCTGTCTCGGCCACTACCATTCCTGCCGTAACTTTTACTGTCTCTTCTTCAGGCACTATGCACCTTCTCGTATTGTCTGTGCTGAGAGTTTAAGTGTTTTTGCTGATGACAGTGTCATGTTTCCACCAGCTTTAATTTCTACATCATTTGTAAAGTCTAGTGTTCCTTTTCCGTAACCTTTTAGATTCACATCACCAAAGGCTTTGATATCGGCATTACCCATTATTTTTACATTAACATTTCCACCGATATAGACTTCGTCATTTTTGCACACTACAGTGTAACGGTCATTGACGATTCGTGTCATCTCAGACCCATCGGGTTCTATTGAATGAAAGGTTCCTGACCTATGTGCAACGGAAACTCTTTCTGCACCTAGTGTATCATCTAACTCTAGTAAGTGTCCTGATTCGGTGAACACAGTTTTGTTGTACGGGTATTTTGGGTCTGCTTTAGAAACATATGACATGTTCGACCCTTTGAATCCAAAATCCCTATCGGTGTAGTCTCCCTCACCTCGTGCGTAAGGAGAATAATCAGGAGCATCAGTATAATATGGGTAATATGGTTTATCGTCTTCCTGAGTCTTTGTGGGCTCTGTGATACCGTTCTTTTCTTCCTTCTTCCATGGGCCGAACTTCAACGGGGTCTCTCTTTCATCAGGAATTTGAGGTGCATCTTCTAAAGATGCAGTGAGACCATATGTTCTTCTTGGGTTGTGTGAGGGTGTGGTACCATCGGGGGTTCCTGTATACTCACTCGTTGTCAATCGTCTTGGGTCACTGAATCCTATAGTAACCTTTCGTTTTATAAGGTTTCCATTTGCATCTTTCTTGTATCCTTGAACAGGAATACCTGCAACAACTCCTGTGATTACAGGGTCTTGTTGACTCGTACCATCTCTAAAGAATCCATAAACACTCGAACCTTCCACAAGACCATGTTGTGTTCCGAATCCTGTTAACCCTGCAGAGGTTGTAGGAAGAATTACAGTAGACCATGGAAGGTCGGGTGTTGAAATCTGAGTCTTCTCTTCTGAATGCAGGCCGTGAATACGAACTCGTACTCTTCCAACCATCATAGGGTCGTGTCTGTCTTCAACTACACCATAAAATGTTTCCATTATTCTCTTCCCTCTATTTTTCTTAACAAGAGTGGATTAACATCTTCAATCCGTTTTGCATAAGATTCTTTACAAACACCCATAACAGTAATACCTTCTTGAGATATCGGGTCACCTGCAACTCTTAAATCTGTTATAAGGTATCTATGGTCATTCAAACCATCATCAACCGAGTTGAGTCCTGAACCACTTGATGGTATGATTAGATTTACTACTGTTCCTACAGTCAAATCTGTTCTGAATGGAACAGTGACTTCAAGTCTATGTTGTGCAAGTATGTGATGCATTGCATTTCGTTCAAATCCAGCTGGTGTATCTGCTCCACTATCATAAGATGCAATATTTTCATCCGATGTGTACTCACTTGCATTACTATGTGCATGAACCATCTTAGTAGATACCTTTAATGCACTTCCAATAGACCTATTGGGGGAATAGTTTGCATCTGTAGTTTGCAATTCAATTGAGTCACCAACTGAACCAGTTGTTTTTGTAGTTTCAAAGAATCCATTTGTATTTGTAGTAGTTCTAATCATCGGGGCCTGACCTAAATGATTCTTTCTATTATACACTTCCCCTATATCGTGATGTGTCTCCATCTCTAGTTTTAGAATTGGGTCATAAGTCATCTGTCTTCCTGAATATATCCCCGACTTGGTTCCCTCAAGTGTATCAAATAGTTGTGGGTTGTGAAAATCTATAATCTGAA
>Ga0115008_10000725_pt1 | contig 25529 bp, 17 predicted proteins | sample FraStrMetagenome_FD_87164 | JGI IMG/M metagenome (GOLD analysis project Ga0115008, IMG submission 87164) | Marine eukaryotic phytoplankton communities from Arctic Ocean - Fram Strait ARC3M Metagenome | ecosystem: Environmental > Aquatic > Marine > Oceanic | place: Fram Strait | collected...
TCTCTTCGGAGTCGTAATTTCGGCTCCCGGTTCGTTTGAGTGAAGTAGTTGCAAGAGATTGTCCGCGCACAATAGCCTAAACATTCGTTAAACTAATATATCCGAACAAACAAACAAACGTACGTTTCTTTTCTACATTCTTTGCATATTTCCATTTTTCATTTAAATCGACACAGCCGTCAAATCGGACCTTCTTTTCTTCACGACAAGGTAATTCTCCAACAATGGGGAAGAAAGAAAGAAAACAAAAACAGGTACCTCCAAAGGAAGATGATGCAAAAAAGTCATTTTCAAGCTTAGGCCGGGGAATGGGTTTTATATCTTTGTTTTTCCTTTTCACAGTATTCATTCAAGCCCAAAAGAATAACGTTGAGGATAGCAGCAGTAATACCACGACCACAACCCTACCACCACTTGAAGTACTTGAAGTACACGAAGAAACAACAGGAGAATGTACTATTGATCCAGCTTCCGGTTCAAATACTTGTGAAAGCAACGAACCTTCAGACTGTCTTGATTCTCATGAAAAATGCTCTTTTTGGGCTCAACACGGTGAATGTGACAATAACCCAAATTATATGTTGAATAATTGTCAAAAAAGCTGTCATTCCTGTGATCGAACATTAGCGGACCCAAAAGAATCCATAACATTCAATGATGACTGGATGGTTGCTACCAAAGCTTTTGGAGAACAACAACAAATAGATGGGAAAGAAATTCAAAAAACTATTGAAATCATTGAGCAGTCAGTCAAATATATGCAAAATCTGGAAGAAGATAAAAGTCATGGTATTTCCCAAAAAGTTCTAGATTCATGTCTTAATCGACATGATTTATGTTCTTTCTGGGCTGCGATTGGAGAATGCGAGGTTAACCCAGGATACATGATTACTAATTGTGCACCTAGTTGTTTTTCTTGTGATAAGATTGATTTTGAAACGCGTTGTCCTCCACGAACAACCAATCCGGAAAAATATGTGCCGGGTTTACTTCCAGGAGGTTTAAATACCATGTTTGATAATATTATTGAGGAAGGAAGGAGTGATATGACCAACTACACTGTAGATATTCATATGGGTCCTAAATCTTTTACATCTAAATGGGATGAAGATGCAGAAATACCAGATGGGCCATGGGTAGTTACTTTTGATAATTTTCTTTCTGATGAAGAATGTGATCGATTAATTCAACTTGGATATGAAACAAAGGATGGATATCAACGATCATTGGATGTAGGCGAAGTCAAGTTTGATGGATCCTTTGATGGGATGGAGAGTAAAACACGAACGAGTGCCAATGCTTGGTGTTCTGAAAAATGTCGTGATGATCCGACTGCCAGCGTCGTTATGGAACGCTTAGCCAACGTTGCGGGTATACCCTCCCGAAATTCTGAAGATTTTCAATTGTTGAATTATGATGTAGGGCAGTTTTATAGAGAACACCATGATTACATTGAGTTACAAAAAGATCGTCAATGCGGACCACGTATTTTGACTTTTTTCTTATATCTGAGTGAGGTAGAAGCCGGAGGAGGAACAGCTTTTCCAACTTTGAATAATTTGACAGTGGTTCCCAAAAAAGGAAGAGCCCTTCTCTGGCCAAGTGTGCTTGACGAGAACCCGCTAGAATCAGACGGTAGAACCAGACATGAAGCGTTAACCGTATGGGCTGGAAAGAAATACGCTGCCAATGCCTGGATTCATCTTTTTGACTATTTGACACCGCAAGGTACAGGTTGTACTTAATTTTGTATGTCGGAGGGCTTGAATACAGTACTTTCAAATTAAAACTTATTTATACTTAAGATTCTTACTTTGCTACCATCTAGGATTTATCGGTCTTGCGTTGATATTTTCGAAAACTATTGCCTCCAGACTACATGTCATTTTCTGGTGTATGCCACTTTTTCTTTGATTGTGAACAGTGGAGATATCATAATGGTTCTAAAGGGCTGCGAAAGACAGCAGCAAGCGCTCTCATTTTCTTTTCATTATCAATAAAATAAGTCGTAAAAGATTGGAGACTCAGAAGTAAGTTGTCACCTTCATATGTTTTCTCAGGTGCCTGCACAAAAATTGCAGATACTAATTTTTGAATACTTAAGATAAAGTACTATTTTAAAACATATAAAAAAGAGAAATTTACAGTAATGATATGTATATTTGAATAATTGCTGGTATCAATTGTAACATGAGTAATTCTACCGCACTACTAAACAATAACTATGCACGTGCCATTCGATATGCCCGATTCATTTCCTGCCTTCTTCGGTCGTCCATAGCTTGTTGTTGTTTTGTAAGTTGGCGAAATCTATCTCTAATTGAGACGCAATTGGGAACACGACACTTGGGGTCTTTGCATTGCCGAGCGTGAATTTGAAGCAACCCCCAAATACGTTTACATATATGGCATCCACCAGTTGCTTTGATTTGACACTGTGCACCATGCTTTAGAAGACCTTTCATTTTTTGACAGTTCGCAGATGGACACTTCGGTGACACACAAGTTGCAGCATGAAGCAAAAGCTGCATATGAAGTTGAATGACTCTTTGTCTTTCTTTGCGTTGCTCAGCAGTGAATTCGTTTTGTTCACTCTTCGCGATTGGAATTGGTTTCAATTGATGATGATGTCTAGGTACATTGATATTGTTGAAACACTCTGCACATTGATCATAATCATTGCATGTTGGACAGTGATAGCGAACTCCAGTAAGAATTTCCCTTGAACATACTGCGCATTGTTGCACGAATTTTGGAGCATCACGGTTGTGAAGATGCCACAGTACCATCATGCTTGTGTGCTTGGCTCGGCGTACTTGGTCGAATTGGTAGTGATTACCTTGGCATAGATTCAGGAATAATTGGCGGTTATTCAAAAATTCACAATCCATCTCTTCTAAATCATCATCTATAACCTTCACAAGTCTTCCCTTACTATCTTTCACGGTTGTTCTACTACTCACTGATGAGGAAGGTACTTGATTTGGGGTTGCTTTCTTTGGAACTTTTTCTTTACCTTCAGAATCACGTTTTCTCGCCATTGCTGACAATTTGCCGTCTCTATGGTTTACGCTGGGTTTGACAGTCGAAGATGTGGTTTCAGAAGATTCAGCTGGAGAATTCTCTCCATTAGAATCAGATGGAGCAGGATCTGGCTTAATCTCTGAAGTATCCTTGGTTGAATTTTCCGTTTCTGTAGGAGTATCCTCGGATAATTTGGCATCTGTGGTTTTTGCTTCTTTTCCTTTACCATTTGCCTTAGCGCTAGAGCCTTCAGCAGATCCATTTGATACCTCAGGGATTGTTTTGTCACTTGATTTCCCAACTGTGTTGGAGTCTTTTGAGGTTGTGTCCTCTTCCTTTTTCTCCTCTCCCCTCTCGACTTCTTTTTTCTTTGCCTTTTGCACAACTATACCATGTTTTTGTCTATATGCAAGGATTTCTTTCGGCACAACGGTATTTTCTTCTTTAACCTCATCCCACATCAGATAGGCGACGATAAAACTTTCTTTCATTGGGTGAATAGTTTCACCTAATTTTGCCATAACATAATCTCGTCCTCCTTCCATCAGACTCTTAGTATCTAATCCTGGAGGGACAATACCGCTGGCTTTGAGTGCTTCTTCATCGATTCCAGTTGAACGTGTACCCCCGCGTCCTGATTTTGATTTATTCTTTGCTTTTTGATTTTTCTTGCTCTTCTTTTTACTGGAAGAGCTACTTTTCTTGCTACCCTTTCCCTCCTCGATGTCCTTGATAATCATTTCTGCTTCTGACGGAAAATAATCACCGTCCATGTAGGGTACAACTGTAGCATCATTTTTCTCGTCAGCAAAATATAGGTCGTACATATTTGTTAGGCGTCCGACAATACCACGTTCCTGAGCAATGACTAACATGTCAAGATACCACTGTCGTAAACGGTCGTCTTTGGGCGTTTTTTGATCTTCAGGTTTCGCATAAAGAATGTAATCGTCTCCTTTTAACGGTGGGCAGGCCCATATGTGCGCAGTCGAAAAGCCCTTTATTCTCACATGGTCTAAATACGCAATCAGAATTTCATGATAGACGAATGTTCTCATATTTCTTGGTCGCATATAGTGTACACTATCTAGGTAGGATATATAAACCGCACGTTTGTTAGGGGGCGGATTATTCTTGTCATGTTCATAGACGTAAAGGCCAAATAATATAACATCCACGCCGTCTAAATTTTGAAAAACTACCACACATTTACATCTAAAGGTAAACTCTGAGGGATAGTTTTTGAAAGCGTATCGCTTTTTCATTCGCTCACGAACTTCTAAAGTTCTATTCATTGAAGTAACCTGCCTAATTGTTATCGGTCCTCCAGTTTGTATTTGACTAAGAGCATCAGCCTCGGAGATTTTCTAAACGTAAATGAGTAATTCAAAGTTAGAAGGGTACACATTTGCAAGTATTTAAGATTTATACACAAGACTATCTTACCTCTCTTTCTGCCTTTTCTCTCGCAAGCTTATTGAATTCATTCTGCACCTTAACTCGTACTTCCTTTTCCAGCCATTCCGAGAGTTTCGTTCTTGGCAAATCTTCTGCCATAGGAGTTGTTGAAGTTCCTTCAGTGACTCCTTTCTTTTTTCTATCATCAATTGTACACCGGGGACACGCATACTCTGATCTCTGATCTTTATTTTGCCTTGTATTGAATAGACCACAAATTTGATGAATCCATCGTTCACATTTGTCACACTGTACCCAGCTTTCTTCATGAACCTCGTCATTTTTCTTTTTGACTAGGTTTTGTTTTTGTATCTGGACATCACCCATGTCAATAGTTTGATTCTCTTTCAATTCCCCAAAACATTGATGACACCAATGGTATTGATTATTTCCGCCAACGTAGTAATAACTATTGCGCCTGATTCGCTTTGAAGGACAATTTAAACCATTACAATAGAACACAGGTGGTTCAAACAAAAGCTTTTCACGGCCACACAAGGCACATGCGTCCCCGTTTTTTCTTTTGACATCCTCTTCAGCATTGAGCACTTCAATCAACTTTTCGTAGTCTGCTAAAAATTTAAGCTTCATTTCTTTTGCCATATTGTGAACCACAGATCCTTCCTGATTGTATAGCATTGCATTATCAAACGTCAAATGAACATCTGACTCAAAATCTTTGAGAGCATGGTAGCATCCATTCTCAAGTCTCTTTTTGATTGTTCCTAAATCCATTGGGTGCTTGATAACTTGAAAGTAGTCAGGTAGACCTAGTTCGACAGGATCGACGGGACTATTAAAAACCCAACCATGCTGATGTGCTTGTAAAATTTTTAGTGCCTCAAGGCATTTACTCTTCAATTTCTGAGGTGGAAGTTGAAGTCCGTTGTTCAAAGAGGTTATATGAGTCTCAATTTGTTCAGTTGTAAAGCAATTGATAAGAGTATGATCTTCCTGTGGTTTCGGGCCTTTCCTGCTACCAAGCAATTGGGCTGCCGTCTTGCTAATTTTAGGATCTTCACTTTTAATTTTCATAGGAAGCGCAACTGGTTGAGAAAGTGGTTTGTTAGGAAGATACGGTTGCATATTAGATGGTGGTTTAGTTGAGGTTTGGTGGCGATGTGTCTGTGTTATAGGCAAACAAACACCCCCTTGCATTACAGAATTATCTTTCTTCCTGCGTTTTGCCCCTGGAGGTATGCTGGACGAGCGTGGTGACATGGGTGTAGCGGGACCCGTGGGTGGTCCATTTCTTTGAGAGTGTGGTTGAGACACGTTTGGATTTGATTGCAGTAGTTGTGGTTGATTGGGTGGTATCTGATTGATGTTGGATTGTATTTGTTGGTTTTGTCGTGGTAGCTGTTGATGTAAAGGCATTTGAAGTTGAACTTGTTGATTTTGACTGTTTTGAAATGACTGCTGTTGCTGCTGATTCTGTAAAAGAGGTGATGGTAATTTAGGAATTGACTGTTGCTGTTGCTGTGTCTGCTGCAAGGCTTTCCCTGGAGCTGGTGTCATTTTATTTTGTTGAAGAGCTTGTTCATGCCGATGTTTTAAAACTTGCATCTGCTGTTGTTTTGCTTTTTCATGACTGCGGTGTATAGCCTCCCGCACTGGGCCACAAACAGGACAGCGTACATCTTTACATCTGTGGTAATGACTAAGGACGTACCTCGAACTCACGCAATGAGGAACAAGACATTTCTGATCTTTACATTCGGCAATATGCTTCCATAAACGTTTCATTCCAGCACAGTGCGGAGTAACAGGACAAAGGCCATCCTCATGTGGGCACTTCGCTGCATGTCTAAGAAGGAGTAACCGTTGTTGCTGGTGCCGGAGAACTTGCTGTCTATCAGAACCAGATCTTGAATCACCACCTATAGTTTTGATTCCATTGACCCCTTTGCTGCTTGACGCATTGTTAGCATTCATTTGAACATTAGAAGATGCAGGAGCTATGGTAGGTGTCATTTGTTGAACATTCATATGCTGAGGCATTTGCTGATGTTGGTTGTTATTTTTATTGTTGACTATTCCGTTCATACCAGAGGTTTGCATTGGGGCAAAAGTATTTGGCATGGGTTGAAATGAGTTATCATTGCCGGTGCTTCCCTGTGTATGACTGCTTTGAGGTGGAAGCATTTGTTGCGGTTTGACAACAGGTTGCGTCTGGGTCATCATGGGATTTATATCAGACATGTTTACCATTTGCCTTTGCGGTTGCACTGGAGGTGGTTGCATTGGGACTTGCATCTGGGGTTGTTGCAGTTGCTGCATGGGTGGTTGCATTGGCATACTATTATTATTCATATTATTTTGCTGTTGTTGTTGGGGCTGTTGATATTGTTGCTGATGCTGTTGATGTTGAAGAAGTTGAGCTTGATACTGCTGCTGCTGCTGTTGCTTTTGTTGTTGCTGTTGCTGACGTTGCTGTTGTTGCTTCTTTTGCTGAAGCTGCGCAGCTTGTATTTTTTTATTCTTGTTTGCGCCAATATTAATGGCGAGTTGTTGAAGTCGAGCCTTCAGAGTGGATTCGTCGTTGTAAGCAGCGAATGAAGCTCCACCTCTGTAGAGATTCTCTTCGAGACGTTTCGCCATCTGCGGTAATTTCTTCAACCAATCCTGAGGTGCATTAGGTTTACGCTGTTGGAGGAGGTGGACACTAACAAAATAGATTAATTAAGGAAACTTGAGTGAACAGATTCAAACCGACAATGAGTGCAAAGAAACTTACATTTTGCTTATCATTACCCTTCGTGCGTTAACATCTTTATCGCTCTGCCACCCTCCATTCAAACCATGATGGACCATATTTCTTTGCTGTTGCTGCTGCTGTGGGGCTTGCTGTTGTGCGTTTGGCTGTTGATTAAATTGCATCTGTTGTTGATTGAATTGCATTTGTTGTTGTTGTGTCTGTTGCTGCATTTGTTGGTAGCGTTGTTGCTGCTGTGATTGCTGCTGCTGTTGAGTTTGATATTGAACACGTTGCTGTTGCTGCTGCATTGACACTGGCGCGCCAGTATTAGGCATCGCACCATTCATTTGCGGAATCGCCCCATTTTGGGCGGCAGGATTGCCGAGATAGTTACTTGCAGTGTTATTCATTCCAAGAGCGGTATTTTTTCCATTCAACTGAGGTGTTGTAACTGGGGCGACTCCTATTCCGTGCAATTTGCCGTTCGCCCCATTTACTTGCATTATCAAACGTGTACAGTTGGGCTATCGAGGTGTTGTCAAATAAGAGACAAAAATCCTGGATTTTTTCTCTGCTAAGACAGAAACAACATGCGTCAAATGAAAGATGTTTTTATATGTTAGTAAGGGCTTGGCTGGTGGATAACGGCGTGCAAAATGAGAAAAGGCATAAATAAACTTTTGAAGCGAACTCAAACAAAAACCATCAGAAATACACCTAAGTATTTACTTAGATACGAAATTTGAGGGACAGTTCCATGTATGTATTGTTCACGTTTTATTATTTTTTGAAAAAAATAGTCTAAGTAAAAAAGTGTTTCAAAGGTGAATGTGTCAACAAGTTGAATCAGACATGTTGCACTTTGGCTGATCATATTCTAATGAAACAATAAACATCGTAGTCCCTATCAAAAAATGAGTTATATAGGAAAGACGAGCTGAAAAAATCTAAGTAACGGATGATCGCTACAACTGACTTAAGGGCAAAAGCGAGGATCTCTTTAAATAAAATGAAGAAATAATCTAAGTAATTCAATACATCTGAAAATGGCGCATCCGAAAACCATCTCATGGCCAAACGAACGAAATTACACAGTTTTAGGATGTGATATAGATCCTGGATCACACAGATTGCAAATAGATCTTTCAAAAGGACTCAGAGTTTTCTCAAGAAGCAACAATCATGATGGAATGGATTCTAATTCGAGTGTTCTACGTACGATAAGTACTTCGAATCGAGCCCAGAACACTTTGGTTGAGTTGAAACAACAAACTATTTCCTTTTGAAGAACAATATCAATAGACGCGGATTGAGCTGCTGGCTGCCGTGATCAACTGAGGACCGGTATCATGTTCACCCGGTATGACTCACCTAAAATTGACTGATGTTGCGGGAGGTGATCGGTCGCGCCGTTGGTGCTGATCGAAAAGAAGAAGCGAAACCAAAAGCCTTCGAGATCCTGTAAAAGTTGTACTAGAATGTACGTGAAGTTGGATTATGACGCGCGAAGTGACGCTATGGGGATCTAAGGACGTTATGTATTTTTCTTCAACAAAAAGAAATTGGTTGAAAGAAGAAGAAGGTTTGGGACGGAGGGAAAAAAAATAAGTATCTATATGTATCTATCTCGTAGCATGTAATACTTTTTTGTGTCACCAATTTATACCATGTTTTGTGTAATTCCACGAACGATGGTAAAGGAAGAAATGTTCCAAAAAGGGGAGATGAAATAAATAGCAAGGTTTTTGTAAAAGATTTATTTATTTAGATTACTTTTTATTAAATGAAATAATAATGCTAGTAACAAATTAGCAAATGATGCGGTTTTCACTATGCTTCACGTTCACGTAGAAGATCCGATCTTTGCTCGTTTTATGCCCAGTAAAAATCATATACATTGGCATTACGAAGACATCATTCTTTATTAAGGTAGATTCACTTTTTTCCCTCCGACCTCAAAGCTTATATTTTCAATCTAATCAATCGAAGAAATGAAGAGCTTTCTCCTTGTCCCAATTCTGGACGAACATACAAAACTTCCAGCAATATTTTCAAATCATATTCTCAGAACAAACAGCGACGCCTTGCTACGATGTTTTCAAACTCAAGCAGCCGATATGAAAGATAAGAACGAAAACAATATGGTTGTCTTTGGGAGACACGAGATAGTTCAGGCTTATAAAGCAGCATGTGGATGTCTTTCTAAAGGCCAGCAAAATGGCGATATGTCGAATCCAAGAAAATCGACAAATATGGGTTTATTTTGTAATAATTGCAAGCTATTTGAAAAAATGGCAATGAAACTCCTCTCGAAGAAAATGATACAACTCAAAAAGATACCAAAGTCCCATCAAAATCTTCAATTAAAACACACAGAGCAGGAACAAAATGTTGCAGAGTTAAAAACTGAATTCTGCTCCAATGAAAAAGTGTTACTAAGTATAATGGGAAAAATGACAAAGCAAATCTTAATCGTAGATGGTGAACCTTTTCTCGAGCCGAAAAAAAAAAAGCGATTCCTACAACAACATACAGATAAATGGGAACCTGAAGCTATTGTACCTTTCCATATTACAATGGCGTTTGATTTCAGCAAAATAATTCAAACGAGCACAACGGAAAATTTCCCGAAGATGAATTTATTGCCCGACGCAAGAATTACAAAAGAAGTAATAAACCCTTTCTTGAAAGTTCGATTGGTCGCAGTTTATAATGACGTTTGCCAAAAAGAGATTTGCACAAATACAGAGTTAAACACATATCTAGAAGATGAAACGAAGCCTTTTCAGTCTCCTTCAAAGACAAAGCAAATTGATTTTTTTTCACCTGATTTTGTTCATCAAAGAAATGATTTCACTATATTCCTTTTAGAAATGGGGAAATCTATGCCAAAATTTCGAGTACAAATATTTTTGAAGGCCCTCCACAAAAACAAGAGTGTGGAAATCGCAAGTTCTATTTTCGTAGAACCAAAACCGACTCACGTGGTGATTGATGAAAATCTTTCAATTTATCAAATATCAGAAGAACTTGGTTTTGGAAGTGTAGAAGAAATGGTCGTTTATTTTTTTGAGGTGTGTGTCATTTGTTAACCAATCCGTTTCCTTTTTTATTTTTATTTTCTCATTCGAATTGATTTTTTGTTTGCGCAGCACAAAATAAAGCCCGTGAAACCAGAATGGATCGTTCGATTTAATAGAGGACAAGGTGATATTCCCATGCACCTTATTTGGCCCGGGATAATATCATTGGATGGTGTCGGTAAAAAAAGAGACCATATCAGTGAATCAAGAGACAGAGGAGGTGAGTATCTCGTACATAATGCAACATTGAGGATTATGCAAATGAATAATGATGATATTTAGGATGTAATAAAGACTAATTGTGACATGATCAATCTTATAAAATTTTCAGATCTAAAGAAGCAAAAAAAATCTGAAATGCTAAATAAATTGATCTAGCTAGTTGCAGTCAGCAGTCAAAGCTTAAATAATATATTGAAATGAAAATAAATATCCCCTTTGGCGGTTTTAGGAACAGCATACACGATATATTCCGAAATCGAATTCAGAATTTTGTAATTCAGTTGATTAATCCAAGACCGTTCGTTCTTTTGTTCGTTTCACCAAAAAATAATATTGAAGCTATGGGATCTGTCGCAGAACATTGCCATTAAAACAATTAAAATAAATATCATATACAACAACCAACGAAAGAGATCAGTCTAATTAATATCAGTTCACCATACATAATAAAGTTTATCTCCTTTTTTGTGCGTGCACGAATCCTAGTAGTAAGTTTAATACGTGAAAATCATTTACTACAATACGCTAAAACTATAAGCTCCCTCTCATCGCCATGCTATTTAGACACTTAAAATATAACATCCTGCTACTACATATATAACTCGAAGAGGCCATGAATGCATCTAAAATTGGTGCAACGGTCACACATTTAAGAAGAAATGTAAGTTGTTTTTATACTTAGGATCAGAAGTATTAAATGAAAGTAAATTAATAATTAATTTTACTTAAATTTCTCTAAAACCTTACCTGTTGTAATCGCGGGAATGAGTTTTATGAAAATTTTATTGTTTAAATAATTAGTCTAAATATATCTTTAGAGAATGGACATCTTTGTGCTCAACTTTTATAGACCTTAAGAGTTGTACTGCATAAATCGCAGGACCACATATAGTATTGAATTCACATGTCTAAATTGATCATTTTAGCTATTAGCATATTTGCTTGATTTATAAAAAAGACATGAACGTATTCACTTTTTCGTTGATCTCAGACAGTCAAAATCACAAGCCAGCAAGACGATGGAAAAAAGGTTTTAACACATTGGATTTGTTGTGGAACGAAAATAATGGGAACAACCCCTTCACAGATACACGCATCGACAAAAACTAAAAAGACATCCAGGAAAGGTATCGAAAAGAATTGCGAATCAAGCTCTATTAAAAGCTATAGGAAAATGACAAAGCAAAGGATTTTGGAAAGAAATCCAGATTTACTCCGAGACAGGAATGAAATAAATACAATAAGTGGAAAAGTAAAAACACGAAAATCGAAATCCAAGAAGTTCACGCAAAAAATAGAGCCCCAAGATTCAGAATATGGAAAGATGAACAGCATAGGGTTGCTCATTGATTCTCCTGTTGGTAACGATGGCCGTGATGATTTTGATAATCCTTGTTCGAATGTTCCTGATTCTCGTGTGACTGTCAACCTGGCAATGGCAGATCTAATGGCATATCTCCAAGTTGTTGCCAACAATAGTTCAAATTTGCCTATGACAAGAAGGGATGACCCCGATCTAGGAAGAACAGTTTCAAATTTGACTTCAGATGACTACGCAGAAAAATGTGCTGCTTTTATTCCAAGCGATATCAGAATCATATCAGGATCCTTTACAAAATATGGAAGAGTTTGGGATCTACCAACTAGTGATGTAAGAACAAAACTTTTTAATTGTGCTACTAAACAACGTTTCTTTTTATTTCTGACATGTACTCATTGTTCCCGTACCATTACTCTAGGAATTTATTCCATCAGATGCAACACAAGAGCCAGGTACGTGTGCCCACCGCGATTTAGTTCAAACGAGCTTTTTTGAAATTTTAATAATCATAATTATTCCTGTTATGTTGATTTATCATAGGTTTATCATATGGTGGAGCATGTGGAAATGCTCTATTGAAAGTCCTGTATGACTTGGAATCAGAAGCTAATAACGATGCAGCAACTGTGGACTACACCATAACAGCAAATCTTTTCGATGATGACAGTGAAGAAGAGGAAGAAACTGAAGATTTTCAATCAATACTCAACCAAAATAATTCGCTTGAGTCTCTTCTCATGAACTATGACACTTCACAATCCTCAATAACATGGTCAGATCTTCTTCGACGAATGAAAGATGAAATGCAAACAATCGGACATTGTCAGGTATGCTGAATGAATTCTTCCCTCTGAAAAGAGATTATAATCACACTTTATTTCATCCAGTTTTTGTTAACTATGCTTTTATTCGCAGGCACCAATTATTACTGGATCGAGAAAATTTGATATAAATCAGCCATTTTCTTTGATTCCGCCTGATTTTGATAGTACTAAAAATAAGAAGAGATCTTTGCTAATTGGTTGCAACTATAAGAGTATCCCCGAAGCTCAGCTTAAAGCTTCACACTATGATGTCTATTCAATCAAGGTGAGACTGGATGTTCATTACTTCTTCTTTTGCAATATTGTTGGAACATAGCATAACTTTATTTCATTCGTTACGCATTTAGGATTTCATTGGTAATGTCCACGGATTCCCGGAAGATGATCTAATGACAATTCTTCTGGATGATGATAGTCACGTGCAACCAACCCATTTGAACATCATAGAGGCTTTCAAAGCTCTCTCTGAGCAAAGTTTACCAGGAGATGCGGTATTTGTTTATTTTTCAGGTCACGGATGCCGTGTGCTAGATGTTCCAATAGATGATGATGTTGAATGTTATGACGAAGCGCTAATTCCAAGTGATTTTCATGGGAGTGGTATGATAAGAGATACCCTAATATTTAAGACCTTACTTGCTCCAATGCGAGCTGGTGTTACGGTTACCATAATAATAGATTGCTGTGACACGGGTATGGTTCTTGATCTACCTTATTGTTGGTCAACAAAGAATGATCGAGGAGATGTGCCTCCTAAGGTAAGACTATTTGTGTCTTATTTATGCGCTTTTCATTTACGATATATTTATCTCACTAATACACAAACAATGTTTAAAATAAACAGATGACGTCGAATGATGATTTCAGTTTTGTTCGGTTTCTCAAAGTTATCAAGACTCTTTATGAGTCTTCGATGTTTACTCAACTTGGCCATACAGTGCGATCAGCGATTTATGATAATCCTAATTTGACAGCAAGAGATTTTGTTGAGGATGACGAAGATTCACATTCTGATGAATCGGGATCTGAATCTCTCACAACACTAGAAGATAATGACACAAGAGAAAGAACATCAAAATCCTCCAACAAATCTTCCTTCATGAATATGCTCACTATATGTCAACCCCCTCCATCACGAAAAATTTCAGAAAATCTCACCGATATTACATCTAATGAAGAATCATTGAGAGCGTCTCTCTTAAAACCCCCCAGTCTTTTGGCTCAGGTTATGAACTGCACTTTGCTTAATGATCCAGCGTTATCAGATGATGATTCTTATCATCGGCAGGACACATATGAGAGTTATGATGACCCATATGACAGCTGTGGTAGCTATACTGATGATGAGGCACCTTTACATGAAAATTATTATCGTGGACGAAATACTCCAAGAAAGAATTTAAGACAATTGATATGAAATGAAATCTGATAATGCATCATCCTTAACTTATATTTGTACACTTTAATATAAAATTGGGTACCCATTTTAATTTTTGAAATTACTGCAGTGCAGTGTTGTAATGGAATTCAAAATGATCCGGCCTCTCATTTCCGATTTATATTTACGAGTTTTTTCCTCACTAAAGTTTATTAATGAACAATAAATGGTTATGAATCTATTTCTGAATTTTCGAACTGATTCATAATCACACAAATCAAGTAATTGCCTTTTAAGGCGCATCAAATGCGTTTAGAAGTATTCTTAGTTGAAACTTTTTATTTTAAATCCATGCAATAGCACCATTGAATCTAAAATCAACAATTTTCCAGTTCAACGTCCCCGCCTCTTCGATATAAACTCTTTGGAATGCCATTAAATATGAATTTGCTTTAATATCATCTTCTCTACCTTCTACCACTTCGCCATCTTTATTTCTAACGCAGTTAATTTGTTGTGCCATAAAATGTATCAATATGATGGGTTCCTTTTCAACTTTATCCATCTCAACCGCAACAATATCAGCATTGAATATGCCCAAGAGATTAGAATCAACAACCAAACCCTCATCCTTTCTAACTTTATTCTCTGCTGCCAATCTTTTATAAACAGATTCACCTAGCCATTCCTTTAATTCTGTGATTCTTCCGTCTAAAAAAACCTGCATAATTTCAGGAATAGTTTGTTCGACTGCATCCTGCTTAAACTGCTCCATGGTAAATTGTGGATCTAATTTTTGTAGTTCACGAGTAGCAATGGCCATATCTGTTTCAGCTGTAAGTGTGTCATACACAGATGATGCACGGTATACCCAAGGATTTTGAGATGTTTCCCATGCTTCCTTCGCATCTTCTTTTACTTCATCAAGTCTTTGCTTAGCTTCCTTCGCACCACTCTGAGCGTACAGGTCCTCGGATTTTTCAAGCATGCCTTTAGTTAAGGTAGAAATAGTCGAAAAATAAAGGTATGGAAATCTCAATTAGATTTCACCATAACAACATTGGAGATATATCGAAGTTCCATTAGAAAAGGGATAGATCACTTACCTTGAATAATGGGTGCTTCTGATAGACGCTTCTGCATTTTTTCCCAAGCTCCCATATGCTCACTTTCGTCGATCATCATCAAGTCTGTGGGTCCCTTATACACTTCCACCGGAGCTGCATCATTTTTAGCTTCTCCAATCCTCTTATTTATGCCTTTAGCAGAACCGGAATCCAATAATTCCTCCCATGTTTTACCAACTTCACTCATAAAGCTAGAAAGAAATCCTTGAGCTGTATCTAGTGGTGATGAGTTGGAGTTTGCATTGGAGTCTGAGTTTGGATTGTTGTTTTTCGTTTCCTGGTTGTCATGTTCTGATTTTAGACGATGAATCGTGTCACGGAGGTCGGATGTAGTCTTTGTTTCTCCTTCTTCTTTATTCGATTCATTTTCTTCATTTGCATTCTTTTCATCTTTATTTTCGTTGGTGCTAAAAGCTTTGGAATATGCAATAGCTTGAAAGCCATTCCTATCATTTTTTCTGGAGAGAATCCCGATCTCATTATTCCATTTTATAATGTTGTTGTTGTTTTGTAGTTGAATACGCTCGTTTGATCCATTATACCCTCTATAAGAAGAAAGTGCTCTGAATGAGTGGAGTCCCTCTTGAGATATTTGGGGTAGGCGAAATTTTTTAGCACCAACCAAAATTATTTTATTCGAATGCTTTGAAAGAGCTACCAATCGTCCTGTGGCAAACATCGAAACTGCTCTAATCTTCTCTGTTCCTTTCCTTGAAATGACAATTGAAAAAGTGTTAAATCTGTCGTAACCATTGGCTTATTATGTGTTTTGTTAGCTACGATAGTTTTACATAGAAATTCACGGGTGGTACGGATTTTTATTTGCAACAGGATGAAAGAAGGAATCCTTTTTTATAATGTTTGTTCACAAAAAATTTAAAAAAGTCCGATGTGAAAGAAATCATGAGAGTCTTAGTTCTAAATTACCTCTATAGAATTTTGTGTCTTGGCACTATATTTGCAGTCATCGCGATGAAAATAATATTTCAAACAGTTCATGAAAAGAAGTTGTTCAAATCTTTTATACATAATTTTATGCTGAAAGACAAGCTAAAAATATTTATACTTAAAATAGACCCGCTCTACTCATAGCTTCCTCTACAATTGGATAGCAGGCAGAGTCCAATTCATCTAGAGGAGGACGGCAAACAGGAGTTGGTATGCGGCCCATTTTACTGAGTGCCCATTTTGGTACAATCGGGTTGGACTCGACAAAGAGTTTGTCATGGAGCATTTCTAAATTAGCGTTTAATTGCCTTGCATCAGCTATTTTGCCATCCAAACATAATGACATGACATCGTGGATTTTCTTAGGATCGAGATTGGCTGTAACAGATATGCAACCGTCTCCGCCATTAGTCATGAAATCGATTGTTGAGCCATCATCTCCACTCAAAAGCAAGAAATTTTCCCCACACTTCTCCCTGATACTTCTGACTCGGTGGGTATCTCCTGTGGCATCCTTTAGCCCTACGATGTTATCATGTTGTGCACATATTGCGATTGATTCATCTGATAAATCAATAGAAGTTCTACCAGGCACATTATACAACACAACAGGAAGACCCATGTCCGCAATAGAAAGAAAATGCTTTACAAGTCCACGTTGAGGCGGTTTTACATAATAAGGTGTTACGACTAGAGCTCCATCACATCCAAGATCAATAGCTTGTTGCGTTTGTTCCTTAACACTATTTGGATTGATAGTTCCTGTTCCACAAAGAATTGGAATTTTGCCTTTTACTTCTTCTACAGCAACATTCAAAATTACTGATCAAAAGACATGAAAAAATATGGCGAGAATTCAAAGCAAAGACAACGAAAGAAATTAGATATCTCTGGAATCGAATGCAACAATAATTATGTAAAAAAGTACAAAACTTACGTTCGCGTTCCTGCATGGATAATGTTGTAGCTTCTGCTGTTGTTCCTAAAATACATAGTCCATCTGTTCCAGATTCTACATGCCACTGCAACAGAGAGCGTAAGGCTTCGAAGTTGACATCCCCTCCGTCGTTCATGGGTGTTACAAGTGCCACATATGAGCCTTTTCCTAGTGCAATCTGGTTTAGTAACAAAAGAGAAATCATAGCGCCACATAAATTAGGAACATGGATTTAGCCGCACACAAGATTTTCATTCCAAATCATGAAGGTATTATTCCCCCGAAACAAGTATTTGACTTACCCGTTCACTAGCATTGTCCGATGAAAGTTCTAGCTTAGAATTTCTAAAATTCGGTGAAGTAAATGATGGTGATAGATGGGAAGTTCTTAATGGGTTGTAGTTGTTCCCAAAACCTGAGAAATAAACAAAACATAAATGAGGTTTCGAGGTTAAATTTTCCAACTTCTCTTTCTTTTAACAACATTTTATGAGATATGCCACCATGAATCATATTTATGTGGAAGATAGTAAGAAAGCGCATTTCAAACTGTACTAACTTTTTCAACCATCATACATGAATGATGGTTAAGATCTCGAACTAATTTTGTGTACCTCTTTAGGTCTGATAAATGTAGAAGTATTTTATCCAGTTTCGAGCATTCTGAACTAACACTTTCACTCAACGCACCTTCAACGGATTCATTGGTTAATACACATGCCAAGAGGGCAATAAAAGGTCTGCTAAATATAGATGTTGCTCGATTCATTGTCTCTGGGTAGACCCTCTGCGCAGATGTGTCCAAAAGCCAATAAATTCTACTACAGAAAATTGAACTTTTGTGAATCTTTTTGTAGGGTAGTTCGTATACTAGACCGTACTTACGTGTTTGTTTTCATCAAGGATTGTTACATCCAATAAAAAAATCGTATGCAGCAGTGTCCTTTGTGACACGTATGCGTTACTCAGTACGCAAGGAGAAGCATCTGCTGCTGAGAGTAATTTTCTCCTTTTGAAATTATATCTCAAAGTGTGATTTTTATAAATTGTCCAGTCCTGAACAACACCACGTTCATAAAACAGCAGTAGAGTCAAATTTAAATTATCTCAGTTTATATTAAAAAAAAATTATTCAGTTTTAAACGAAATTTCCTCTTCAAGAATGAGCAATGTTCATTTTTTTGTTTTTTTCAATTTTTTTCATGTGAATAATTGTCAATGCATTTGGAAGTTAATTTCTATATCGGTACCTGGTGGTTTGGAATATTACAAGAAGGGAGGAGACTAAGTAGTAAGTAAAGAAGTTATTTTTATTAAATCTTCAACGCGAATATTGATTCATTTAGTTTGATTGATGGAGCTATATCCAAAAAACAAACATGCAATATATTGCTGTACGCTGGTAAATCGTTTTTGTTGGAAATGCGAAAGCTAGTTAGATGTAAAAATCTGCTCAGTGTTCATAAATCGAATCATAATATTTAAAAAAATGTGTTTTGAGCAATTGCTGAATTCAGTTTGTAAAACATCAAGATCCATATTGAAAGTTGAACAAATAAGCTAAAAATCCATACTATAATTCTCACTTTTACACCTGTATAAAGAAAAATCATCACCATTTTATTGTGATCATCATTTATACTCATTATGGAAGTATTATATTAAACTCCTGTTGAATTTTGTCGGGCCTCTCGTCTTTCCATGATTAAGAGCTAGGTATAATGTTGACGCCATTGTGTCATACATGCAGTTTTTGGAGAAAATGAGTCTAAATGGTTGAAAGGATATTGTTTTGAAAGTACTATGTACAACCTAGAATTCATGTCTAGTGTATGTGCTCGTCTTTTCACTCTAACAAATATTGTAAACAATAAATGAAAAAGTCTCAATACAGGAGTTGCACAAATGCTGCATCTTGGCCTGAATGATATCACATGGAACTGTACTGGATGCGAAATATAATTTGCTCCTCTTCAATTCAAGTTCACAAAAATGTGTGCCCCTTTCTTTCATGTTGAAGCCTTCAGGAAAAAAAAATTGATTATTTTAATACAAAAAATTTACGAAGTCAGAACAGAAAGAAAAAAGGTTTAAGTTCAAAAATGGTTTGATCAGGTGATGACTTTAATACAAAATAGAAGCCATCAAACGTTGAAAATTTACACGGAGCGTGATTTTATTCGTTAGATTCAAAGCGATTTAAACTAAATTAATTGTACTCAAAGCCGCATCATACCTGAACCTAAAATGATTCAAAAAACGATCAGCAGATATATCGCCAAAACGTCCTGAATTAAGTCACATAGTGGCATTGATTTCGAATTGTAATTAAGTGAACCACATGATTTAGCAAGCCTATTAGTAGATTGTTCAATTATTATCTGGTTGTCATTTTTCTCTTTTAATACGTCTAAAAGCCTGCTTAACATTTTTTTTAATTAAATATATACTTTTACCTATCGTTGAATCTCCAATTTACTTAAGTAATCGATAAGATATGTAGCACGTCTCTAATTAAAAATCTGAGGCTTGAGTTAATATTACTCGCACAAAGCAGGAACGGTAGCAAGAACGTTTTGTCATGTTAATTACACATAATTTTGAAAATAATTTTTCCTGTTCAAAACAAGGTATAGTTGTTAGACTTCAGTGGGACAAAGCAATTCAACAATGGTGTCTGTTGCAAGGAAATTGTAAGTATAGAGAGTCTGAAATAACTCATCTGTATATCACGGTATGATCACTCATTCATTCTTTTTCTATGCATGCTAATAGGATCAAGAAATTAAGCAGAAGAGGCAAGAAGAATAAGTCAAAAAGGGAAGAAACTGATTCACCCACCGCAAGTGAAGGAAATGACGAAGTAATAAACGAAATTTCCTTCGAAGATGAGAGGGTAAGTGATTTTATGAATGTGTAATCCTGTTTAGCATTGATCACATACCAAAGAATGAAAGACTGACCAGGGAAATCTGCAACTACAATGTTTTCTTTACAGGAGGAGCGAACGATAGGTCGTTCATCTGATGATGATGCAGGTCCTTCAGCAGTAAATAATCTATCTGATATTGTAGAAGAACTTGACGATGAGGTAGCACAAGAAGATATAGTCGCAGAGGAAAAAGTAGATGAAATTGCAGAAGAGAAGCCACTTTCACCTAAATCAGTATCTACGTCTACGGAAGCGGAAGATAGGTATGCTGATGTAAATGAGCAGGTGGAAGAAGAACCAGCGGTTACAAACGTCGAAGAGGAGCCTAAAGTTTCTGAAGAACTCAAAGCTCAATCTGCTGAGGTTCAACATCAAATGTCTTCTGAGATGAAGATTGTTCACGAACAAGTTGGACAAACATCACCTTTATGTTTTTGCTTTTAAGTTTTCTTTGACATGGGGGAGGCTTATCTATCAATATTTTAGGGTGTTGGAAAGCAAAGGGTTTCTTTTGAAGGGTGAAGTGGAGTCACAAGCAATTATATACTTTCCGGATAAAAGGAATGGGAGATTTTCTTAGGCTAGTGAAGCTGCATCTGTTATAAGATTTAGATTGTGAATTTAATGTTGTGTAATTTGATAACTTTTATTTGAGACAGTTATTTCAATCCTTCATGTGCAATAAGAATTTTCCTGTTGAACGAAAGTAGATTGTTTTTATGTTCTAGATTTTGCTAAGCTCTCACCGCTGCGTTCACAGACAACTTTGTCAATGCCAAGCAGAAATAAATTATCTAAATATATGAATGGTAAATTGCAATTTGGTCGTTATCTAGAGAGTCACAAATAGGCAAGAAGTTATCATTTATTAGTCTTTTGGTAAATGTAAATGAATTCAAATATTTCGTTCTAGATAGTCGCATAAAGCCTTTAATTCCTTGATTTCATCTTTCGTCGTTAGTACTTTATCCTGCATACATAAAAGTGTAATATGAGATATGAAATCAAGATGTATGGCAATCACTTTATTAAGAGGAAACAAATGCTCTTACCTCCACAGACTTTGAGTATTGTTCTACCAACGTTTCAAGATCCTCTTCATTTTTTTCTCCTGTACTCATTCCGACATTATCTAGTCCCATACGCCTAGCGCTCTGCTTTAGTTGATAAATGATTCGTTGATTCCTAGCCTCCCAGTCTATCGTATCATTTTTTCCATTTGTCTTAAATTCATTAGCACTCCCATAGGAAGAAAGAGGGTCATCCTGTTGTCTCATTTCAAACTGCATTTTATGCTCTTGAAATCTTCTACTTAGAACTCCTCGTCTTTGACGCAATACATCGCGTCCCATGGAAATCATTGCTTTGGATGGTGCAAGTACTAACGCTTTCTCCTCTGGTTCTTTCCGAACTAACTCTTCCGAGGGGCGAATCATCAACGCCTGCTGCTGCTGTTTTTGTTCCTCCATAATCAGATTTAATTCCTCTTGTTTGATATTTAATTCCTCTTTTACAACTTCTAATTCAGTCAAGGCTCGTTCCAAGTATTTCTCCATCTCAATGCGATCATCAGTGGACTCTCTTGCAAGTTGTAAAGCTGTATTTGCATCCTCTTCGGCTTCTTGAACTTTTTCTTCTAGACCTTGAATGATATGTTCATATTGTTCATGGTTTGATTCAGTTCTGAGTTGAATTTGATGTAATTGAGATTTTGTTCGTTCAAGTTCTACAGAAAGTGTCAAGACATCTTGGGCATGTGATTGATCAAGTTGATGTTGATGAGAAGGTGTGGTGTTCGTGGATTGAACTGGAGGAGATTGTGTGTTTGATTGTGGTAAGCGGTGGTCTTGTCTATGGAGGGGTGTAGTGTTATTTGTAGGAGGTGTTTTTGAATTGATCGAAGGTGAAGCCTTGTTTATATTCGGAGAAGCAACATGTGCTCCTGCAGTGGATGAAATAGATGTAGTTACTGGAGACGGATTCTCAGTTGACATTTTAGATTTTTTATTGGAAAGGCTACAATCGTTATTATTATAATTTGAAAATGGACGCTGGTCTCCATTCATCGTGAGATTATTACTTTGTTCATGAGCTCTGACTGATTTTTTTTTCGTCTCATAATTTCGTGTAGCATATTTTCTTGCCAATTCCATGGCTGCCTTCGCGTTTTGACGCGCCTTTTGTGAATCTTCCTGTGCACTTTGTGCACTGGCGGACATGGAATGAAGATTTTCATCTAAATGTTGAATTAATTCTGCTGCAGCGCCCAGAGGATCGATAGATGCTTTGGTTGCGCTTCCTTCAACATTGGTTGTTTGAGGAGTATTTGAGCCTGACCAAGGGTCATCCTGTGGAACCAAAGTCGGTGTATTTGGTTGGTCTTGAGGTGGTTTTGTCAACTTATGTTGGCCATTTGAATTGTGATCATTTGCAGGAGGACATGATGGAGGTGGAGGCGGAGCTGGAGGAGGAGGTGGTGGTGGTGGGACTGGCATTGGGAAGCTTTTTTTTGAACGGGTTGAGAAATTATATTTGAGGTCTTCTATTGATCATGATACATGGCTTGTCCAATAATAATCTACTGTATTTTTTAATTTCACATTCTTGTCTAAATGATCATCAACTTGTAATTGGATTTAGAATGCAAATCATATTATATAGGAAACTGTAATTTTTTATTAACAGCAAAATAGATTTGAATCTTAAATATCGTTTTCATCCACGAGTATTCGCATATTAAAATTATCGCAATAACGATATTAAACTATACTTCGTTCGTACGATGGGAATCTTCCTTTAACTTTATTTTGAAACTTTTTCATCCAAGAATAAGTTATACTCTCGATGAATTCCCCTATATACTGTAAAGTATGTGAATGAGAGAATCATATTTCTCACTATGTAAAATCTATAGGATGCTTCCTACACAGATTCGAACCAAAGAGTAAATTTTGTTTTCAAAGCGAAGGTAATTCAAATGAAATGGAATGTGGGGATGAGTATTGCACTGGAATTTTGATGACGTGTAAAGTCTTTTGCTGATCTATGTAAATTCAATGTACGCTCAATATAATATCCAACCTCCATCCGACGAACCATGGTGAGTCTATTGTATTGATTCGAACGCCATGATCAACCAATCTTTGCACATCTTCCAAACTTTCATTGGTCAAAAGAAATCTTTGAAGACCTTCGCGTGAAGCTATAATGTGAAGGATCTAAGTCACTGGCCGGTTTTCAAATGCATGGGTGACAATCATCTTCACACATCATTGCATGCACGTAGCATTATTTCCATGTAGAACGTAGGAAATCCACTTTTCACTTTGGCACGAAATTGATGAAAATATTCATTATTGATGAGATTATTTGTGGATGAAATGATAGTCGTTGGAAATTTGAAAGTGCCTGAACTTTACTACTGCTCAATTTCACATGTTTTGTGTTTTATTGTTAAGACTGAATCAGTCGAACTACTTAATCTCTTGTTGAAACGATTTCGTAACTCATCCTCCTTTCACTTCTTCTATCTTCACTCCTATTTTTCATATTTATGCACCATTTAAAGTCTGACGAAGAAGATCCCGTTGATATCCTTCCCCAGCTCCGTGAGGAGTGCAAAAAGGGGTGCGATGGTCCCCAAAAAGCTTACGACTTATGCACTAAACGAATTGAGACAAAAGGAGAAGGAGACTGTGAAGCCTGGTATTTTGACCTCATACATTGCGTTGATGTTTGCGTTGCACCAAAGGCATTCAATCATACCAAATAATAATGACTTTACTAATGATCATTCTTTCGAAATAACTACTATAGACGCTTCAGACATACTAAAAATTTTGGAGGTGAAGTCCAGCGTTGGTTTAGGTGGAGGGTTTCAGTATGGATTTATGCCTTTGAATTTTTGGGATTGAAAGTGATAGCTTTTTATGCTTGGGAAAAAATGCGCATTGAAAGTCTAACAGCTTTTATACTTATTGCTTTGATCTAAAGTTTGAATTTGTAAACTATAACAAAGTAGGATTAACGATGCTCATTTAAATTATTTTTGTCATTCATTATACCCACTAAAGATACAAATTCAGGTTTCCTATGAAAGGCTAACCAATGCTGAGCAATATGAGTCCTTTCATCAAATTTTCTCGTTTTGAAAGATTGATTTGCATCTCATGTCCTAAGTTTGGATTTTTTATAAATAGATCGACAATGAGCAATAAAATAGAAATATGCTCCTTTTGTTCTCACTTCCAACTTCTGTCATTAAGCACCTCAAAGCTCAAGTTCTGTTCCCTCTTTTGGTTCACAAAAGTGCAAATCTTGACTTTTTCAGCATATGATGATAAAAATACGTTCGTAGAATACTGTACACATGGTATACCTGATTTGTGGTCTAAATTCAATGCTCCTTTCTGACTCTTGTCAAAAATTGGACATATACGACAGTTGCCAGAACATTGCAAGGATGCAATCATATATTGTGAAAGCAATCACCAATAGCTCTTTGCGACGACATGCAACAAATGATATTTCTAAGGTTAACTTCAAGTCACTCAGAATAAAAGCGTCAAAACATGACCAGTGTTTAGCGCAATTCCGCGCTTTTGGAAGCAGGTCGAGAGGTGCCCGTGGTCATGGTTGGCTTCATCACTATCGTGCAGGGAATGGTGGACGCCATCTTCAAGGAAGGTATCACTATCGAGATGTAAATGAACTTTCCTCCATCAATGATTCTATTTTTGAACTAGGAACCACTGATTGTTTTCTAGAAATAGAGTTAGATGGAAAAAATGAAGCCCAGCGTAAAAGCTCACGAGTAGTTTTTGAATTAGCATCTACTGCACTCCCTAGAACCTGTGAGAACTTCATCAAATTATGTGAAGACGAATACTATAACGATACTAAAGTATTCAAAATCCAAAAAAATGTAGGAATTTGCATGGGTGACACTATGGGATTGGATGGAAAAGGGGGTAAATGTCATCCTGATATTTCACCATATGGTTACTTCGAGTTTGAAGAAAAGGTTGTTTCTCATACACAGAAAGGCATACTCACTATGTTAGCTCCGGGTGTTGATAGAAATGATTCTAGATTTTGCATTACATTAGATGATTCACCTCAGTTGGATGGGAGATATGTTGCTTTTGGACGAATCAAAGATCTTGACAGTGATGAGTGCGGAATGAAAGAATTAGAAGACATCATTTTAAATGTGTTTACAAAGAAAGGAACCCCACAGAAAGATATATTAATCAAGTCTTGCGGCACTTTGTAATACTGTTATTAGCAAGAGATACATTTTGTCCCAAAAATACTGAAAAATAGTTTGGCCTTCAATTCAGACTGGACTTCATACGCTCATGCAAACAATTTCAAGCAGATACATTGCATAGCTAGATTCACTAAAAAGACGTGAGGCAATAATAGGAGATAATTACCATTACTATTATTTTTGCATAATCCTTGCTATTTTAATTATAGAGTTCAAGCAATAAAATCAGTGCTCTATAATCTGGATTATAATATTTTAATGAATTGACAGAGAAAGGTTTTTGCCTTAGTTGTTAAATATGTTAA
>Ga0115008_10000729_pt1 | contig 25479 bp, 23 predicted proteins | sample FraStrMetagenome_FD_87164 | JGI IMG/M metagenome (GOLD analysis project Ga0115008, IMG submission 87164) | Marine eukaryotic phytoplankton communities from Arctic Ocean - Fram Strait ARC3M Metagenome | ecosystem: Environmental > Aquatic > Marine > Oceanic | place: Fram Strait | collected...
GCACGAATCCTGATCGAGTAAGATCACAAGTTTTTATGAAACATTTATACCTTTAGGTGGAATATCATTAAGAATCAGCAGGATCTCTCCGAAGCAAGTTGCGATTTTATCTGGCTGTCCAGCAACTTTAATCAGTCTGTCAGAAGAGTGAGGAGCAGGGTCTTGGTAGACGTTGATTTTGCAGCCTGTTTTATCGCGAAGACCCTTGATCGTCTCGCCCTTGAATCCGATGACGGCGCCTGCTTTCGACTGATGAACAAGCATTCGCATGTCAATGTCAGAATCAGCCTGCGCTCGATTTCGCTCAACCATATCATTTCGCAACAGATTTCCAACTTTTTCAATGAGAGGTGAAACATTGCTGTCCTCGCAGACAAATCGCAAGACTCTGATGAAAAGTATTATTAAAAGTTTAAAACAAACAGCATGAGATCGTGAATCTTAAAAATGCGGAATTTGTGATTTTTGGAGTCAAGGAAGACTAAAAGTATTAGTTTGGTACTTTTTTACAATTATAGGCATAAAATTGGTTATTTATATTTTCTCTACGGGATCAATCAGGCTAAATTTTCTCTTCTAAAATCACTTTTTTCTTTTAAATAGTTCTGTTTGAACATAGGCAAAGTGGGCTATTCGCAAATGTAGTTTGACTCGGGACGCGTCCGGATCGTTTGGGAAAATTCCGCTTCGGTATTACCCCTTTTCAACTTTATAGACTTTGATGACCTTTTTTGATGATTTCATAGAGAAATTTCGGGATTTTGACATTTCTAGGATGACATTTCTTAGATTTGTGTTTCGGGTACCAACCGCCGTTTTGTGAATATGGGCTAGCAAATCTTTTTGGATCGGGAAGGCTGGGTTTTTTTTTTTACCTTTCTGGACCTTGGGCATCGGGGACATTCAGTTGGCAAGCGAACTAGAATTTGTGTTTTTCGCGAAGTGACCATTTCAAATTAATAAAGACAATTATTAAAAGACCAACGAATGACCATTTGTGGCGGGATTTTTCGGGATTGGACCAAGAAGCAAGTTCACTTAGCAAGTTTTTCGGGATGAGCTATTTCTTTACTGTAATTATTTACCACAAAAATTGACTTTAAAATGAATCTTTATAAAACAATCACTACTACGGCTACGCATTCAGGTTTTGAGGTTGCGGAAATTTTGGGCGAGGGTTTCGATCGGAATATATTTTCTCTCGGAAATCTTTGGTAACTCATATGCCCAGGTAGGCTCGGGCGAGTTTTAGGGCCCGAAAAACGACTCGGATCGGACCCGATTTTGGTTGTCGGCTTTCCGGGGATATGTTATCGGGTTTCAGTCGGTAAAGCCGAAAATGTTTGCCCGAATGCGCATCCTACCACTACCTAGGTACTAGAGTATTCCTTGTATTGTGATGAAATTTGCTATTGAAAATTTGTAGTTAACTGAGCCAGTCAAGGAAATCGAGGTATACTTGCTAAGTTACTGTTGCTTTTGGGTGATTCCAGCGTAATGCTTTGCCGTTTGAGAATAGTCGTTAATTTGTCAGTTATAAATTCATATAAATTTTTAAATTGGCACTTACGTCGGATCTAAGGGATTTGATGGTGGTACCCCCTTTTCCAATGACAGCACCAGCCATTTTAGAAGGGATAAGGAATCGATGTCCTACTCCTGGCTCGTCTCTCTTTTGACCGTAACCACCGCTAGGTCGGGATCGTTTGAAATCGCCCTGACTGTCTTTAAACCCAGATTATAAGAAAACAAAAATGATTTTAGTTCTACCTTGGCCGTGTCCGCGCTTTCTTCCGTCGTGACCACCTCCATTAACTGGTGGGAAGTGTCCAGGTCCACGATGGCCCATATTTCTTGGCGGTCCTCCCATCGGAAGAGGTCCTCCCATTGGCAAAGGTCCACCCATTGGCAAGGGGCCTCCTTGATTCATTGGACCTCCAGGAGGCAAGGGACCACCCATCGGTAGAGGGCCGCCCATAGGAAGTGGTCCGCCCATAGGAAGTGGTCCGCCCATCGGTCCACCAGACATGTTTCCGTTAAATCCCGGCGCGGAGTCGTGCTGAAATCCTCCCATTACACCGTGATGCATTGAAGGATCCATTTTACTCGAAAATTGTCTAAAGATCAGCAGTCAGAATGCAGTGTGAAAAAACAGAAACTTTATAAAAATATGAATAGAATTTGTGAAAATAAAAGTCTTATAAAACAAACAGTGGATCTTATGCAGCTTGGACGACAGTAAAAGTATGAAGGTCATTTTCGATTGTTGCGATTCGCACGTCAAGCTCGCATATTTCTTTTTCTAGTTCTCCTCTCGCTTTCTTCGCAAGCGCGAGAGGTTTGTTATCTTCAAAAAATTTAGTTTGAAATCAAAAAAAAGAGAACCCACCAGAAATAGTCGCTGCGCGTTCTTCCATTTCGGATTTTATCTTTTCTAGTTCATTGGAAACATCAGCTAGTTGGTTTGATTTTTCTGCTAGGCCTGCTGTCTGGGAATTGTAGTTTTCCTGAATTTAAAGCGCTCACGGAAGTGATGAACGGCGCTTATCTACCTGGACCTGGGCGAGTCGATCGTGGGATACTCTCAGTTTCTGAACTAAATGGTCGAGTTGCTGATTGATGTGCCGCTCACGCGATTTCATTTTGTCGAGGTCAGCACCGATCTCGTCTCCCATTGCGTTTAGTTTCCGCACAGTATCAACGGAGCCAGATTCTATCGTCAATAATGAAATGATCTGATTCAAAAATTTTCTCTATTTACCAATTTTCTCCGCGCTTGCTTTGAGCTGGTCGATTCGTTGTCTCCAGTTTGTCTGATCACTTCGAAGAACGAGCTTGAGCTGAGGTGTGAGTCTTTCTACTTCGTCGCGCCAGCTGTCTCTATCAACGGCTGGAAGTTTTGAAATGGGAGCTTCGTCGGTTGCGCCATTTATTGGAGTAGCACCGATCTGAACTGAAAAATGGCTACAGTGGATCATTACTGTAGGAGCGAACTTACTTATAGCGCCATCATCATCCGACTCGCCGAAGTCGTCTATTTCTTCGTCCATTTCGAGCTCTGGATCAGAGTCATCAACTGCTGCTTCTTCCGCTTCTTCGGCTTCTATTGGCCACTAAATATTTGAATGACGATGAATACAAAAACAAGTGACCTACTTTTGGAGCAAAAAATCGATGACCGCGTCGGTCCAAAGCAAGATCTGCGAGGGAAGTTAGAATCTTTACTACTTCATTTCCGTGGCCTTTTCTTATCTAGAAATTCAAGCTCATCTCTAGAACCATGAAGCGGCAAGTACCTTCTGAGGGGGAAAATCAACATTAACTCCAAGTCGCCTACAGCTTTCCATGATCTGTGACGTTATTGCGCCCGGATCATCGAACTCGTCCACTTCTATAGCCACACCATTTGTTTGAAGCAGATATTGTGTGAGTTTGATAAATTGAGTAAATTGTTCGCCTTGATTTTCATTATTCGGAACGGAAAATGTAATTCGGGAAATTGTTCTGATTCCACGCTGCTTTTTGACGAATTCTTTTTCGAAGTTTAGCAGCTTTAATTTTTCTGCCGAGTTTTCTGGATATCTGTTTTTATGCTTACGTTAAGTACAAAAAGCAATTTCTTAATTTTAAGAAAACAAGCCTAATAAGATTTCATTCTGTAAAATGACTGTAAACGCTGCTCCAGGCCCTAATTCGATGTCCTCCGAGTCACTCATTTGTTATCTAAAATTCTTATCAGATGAACTTTTCTAACTGCGATTTTGGAACAGTTGCTTTTGAGATCTTGATTTTGAACAATATAAGCAAGAATTTTATTATTTTCTTGTAACTATAAACTTGTAGGTAACTACTGGTCATTTTGCGGAGAGAGATGAATAGAATAAAATTGGACAAAAAAATATTATTTTTTATCTATTGTAGAATATTGCACAGAATTGTTTCTTGGTGTAAGATGATGTCGTAAGAGCTTCAATTGCCTAATTGAGACAGAGCATCCGGGATAAGCCAGAGCTTTGGATCTAGTCGATCTTCACATAAGTATAGATTTTATGAACGAAGAGGGAAGTGCCCAAGTATCCGAGCCCGCCGCACATCAAACCAAGACCCAGACAGAACATCGCCATGTAGCCAAAATAAAAGGCAGTCTTAAAGAGGTGTTCAAAAATTGAAACTGAAATCGCTCTTACCTGGAAAAGCCCATACATTCTTGTTTTGAACAAGAAATAATAAATTGAGTAAATATAAACATAGCCTGCCGTACTCGCAGCAGAGAGAAAAGAGGTCCAGTGCCATCTGTAATCTTCCGAGTTGAGCAAGAAGTAAGTGCAGACGATTGTAACGCATATCGTGACCGTACTCAAAATCGCAAGGACCAAGAGAATGAAACCATATACGTAGTAGATCTTGTATGCCCAAAATGAAGTGAGAATGAAATACATTTCGATAAAAATCGAGCCGAAAGGCAGAATACCGCCAAGAATAGAAATCATGAGCGGCTCCATGAACCATCGCTTTTCAGGAATTGGGCGAGGAACGGCATTGACTCGGCAAGGGAAATTAGGCGCGCCGGAAATGTTCTTTCCGATAACAGTACCAACGAGTGTAAGAGGGAAGATAACAAAGCCAGCAAGAGCGATGAGGGCGAGCATAGTAGTGACTATAAGTTTGAATTAGTTTTTAATTGAAGCATGCCGACTTACATGGAATAGCTCGGGAAGCATGGTACGAAATGGCGATGAAGTTGACAGCAAGTGCAGTTCCAGAAACCAACACAGGAAGCAGAAAAGCGCTGCAGAACATTTGCTTGATCCAAGTTACGCCACCCATTCTCGAATAAAGCCCTCCGCCGACGTAACCATTAACGGGAGAGAGAACAGCATACGTGAAGAGACCAGTTGATACCATTTCACCATGCTCAGTATACAAATGACCCATGATAACGAGAAGGACAACGACTGTGACTGTAGCACAGATTTGAGCGCCAGTTCCGATCAGCGAGCAAAAAAGCATTCTCTGATTTGCAGGCCTAAACATAAATTTACTGCGATTATTTAACAAAAAAAAAACCTGAAAACATCGCCATGAATTTGCTTCCAGCCATATTCATCTCCAAGATCTCGTTCAAGATCATCGAGCTCCTCTTCTTTTGAGTACCTCGCGTAATCTTTACGAAGAGTTCGCATCAAGATCATGGAAACTAGACCAACAAGGAAGAGAACCATCATGAAGGAATTGAATAGAGAGAACCAGTGGATTCTGTGCTGGAAAAAGGACGGATCAAGATACTTGTCGTATCTTTTGCCGAATTCGACGTTTGACTCTAAACATAATCTGCTCATTAGTGAACTCTAAGCAAGTTTACCTGTCCAGATAACTTCGTACGTAAATGGAATCTTCATTCCTTCTACCAGTTTTTGCTTGTTTTCAGAAGTCATAGATACATCAACGATTCTATCGCCGTTATATCCGATTTCGAATTTCTTGTGAGTCCAGATATACAAGTGCTCAGGTTTCTTATCATCGTCTGTTTTCGGGATTTCACCAACAACGCCCCAAATTGGCAGATCGTCAATGTACATTTGATACCAGTAGTGATGCTCGACAGCGTAAACCATCTGGTCGAGCTTCGATTTTTCTAGTGTGATTTCACAATATTTACGCGACGAAATATCGGACTTGAATTTCATGTCCAATCCACTATGGACAAGTTCAACTCCCTAGGAAAATCGTAAAATAAAAGGACGAAACGGGCAAAAACCTGAAGAGCATCGCCAATATTATGATGGTGTCGAATTTTGCCGACGTTTTCGTGTTCTTCTCCCTTGCAAAAAGGCAATGAAAAGTACTCGTATGTCTCTTGGCGATTGTGATATGGACCGACAGTATTCATCCATAACTGCACGTGCTCATCTGTCTCGTATTTGTGGGTATCTTCATTGCACCAAACTGAAAATGATGATAATTCGGTTTTCTAAATTAGATTTTTTTACCTAGACTAAGAAGGACCACACTGATGATCTTCATCGTCTCAAATTAAGATAACGAGTTCTAGCTGCTGCTCTCTTATTAATTCAAAAAAGTTTCATCAAACTTAATCTTCCAACTCTCGAGTTTTCACGAAATCAAACTGGCTGCTATCTTAAAAAACCCTTATCAGAAGACTTGATTGAGAAACTGCCGGAAAACACGGCGCTTAAAATGAGCTGTGGGATATCCAGGCTGGATGAACCAATGGCGAACCGCTCATTTCGCCTCAAGGGTCGGTCGCCGGCTCAAGGAATCCAAGAAGTTGGAACGAATTAGTTACAGATGTGATTTTATTGTATTAACAAGAATGAAAGTGATTCAAACGTTTGTGAGTCAGGGCAGAAAATTAGTTTTTATTTCAAATACTCGGTCATTAATCCGGAACTTCGTAGTAAAGAGATAACCTCAGGTTTTTGTTCTGGTGAAATATGCGTTAGCAAAGTATTGAACTTTTGAACAAATATGGGGTTTACGAATAGGCTGTCGGCAGGTTGAGGAAGAGAACGGTTTAAACTTTGAATAGTGGTTTTAAGTTGAGTAAGATCGCCAGTGTTTGGGCTCAATACGTGTGCAGTAAGGGAGGAAACCAAATAATTGAAGATGAATAGTCGGCAAGTTATCGCTGATATCTTCACTGACGTTAAGATATCATCGTAGTTGGCCAAGCTTGATTTGTTGTCCGAATAATTCCTTATTGTTCAATTATAAAAAAAAGTAAAATCAACTGTACTTACATGATACCCAAACAGAATCCGACATTCAAAGCTTTCAGAGAAGCATCGAGCTCTGGTCGCTGCCTTTCCAACATAAACTTGCTCTTTGCAATAGTTTGCAACGCCCCAGCCGCATTATAAGTTTTATTCTTGACCAAATAATCAGCGAACAAGTCAATTTTCGACTTGAGGTTTTGTCCATGAATTTCATTTTCCAAAACATAAAGGAGCTTTTGGATCGAGTGGCTGTGCTGCTCCCAGGATCCGATAAGAACTCTGTCTGATATTTCTGGCATAAAGCTCGGCGGGATACCATGCTGTCCAGTCGCTACAAGCTGCAGCAGGTTTCGTAGATTTGGTAAAGATTTAACAGGATTCTCGTCAGAAAATAGACGCAATAGAACAGTGATTTTCTCGATAATGGCCTGGTGGAGCTTGTTATCGATTGGCGGAAGTTGAAGTGTTCGGAGAATTAATTCAGCACGGTCGATATTTTTTTCTTCAAGAAGGCGAGAAACAATTGAAAGACTTTCGTGCCAAGGGAGCTTATACTGCGGCATTAGATCAAGAATATCTAGTAGGGAGTCAAGATGATTTGAGTTTCGGCTCTTCAAGATTAGTGATAAGAGTCGCTAAATTCTCATTAATGGAAATTGTTTAAAAATATAACTACCCGAATAATATATTTGCTTCTAATGAAAGAAGGAGATTCTTGGGCTTCTTTGCGTCCGAGCTCAATAGCTTTTCCGATTTCTTCGTCGTTTACAGCATCGGTAAACTTTGCCATAGCTGGATCAGTTTTGTAAGATATGAACTGCTTCTGGAGGAAAAAATTTCTAAGAGCACCTTGTTCAGCTGGCAAGAGACTGAACTCGTCGAGATTTTCTGCAAAGTCTAGCATTCTATTTGCGGGGATGTTGAGCTGAATAAGCCGGAAGAATACAGTCGTGAGCATCGTTTGAGCATCGACCGATGACATGCCCGGCTCGAGCGCTTTGAGAAGCTCATTATAAAATTCTACGCCATTTGAAATCACAGGATGTTTCTTTGCATGCTCTGTAAGAAGATTGTCCAAAAATTTTTCATCAAGTTTTTCAAGAGGATTTGCACTTATAAGTTCTCTCGCAGCGATGTGATTTCCATCCTTGACGAGATTGAAAATCGTCAGTAATTTCGCCGCATTTTGCTCAAGTCCGCGATCTCTTACTTCTTTTGTAATTTGAAGTCTGAACAGATCATCGTTGATGAACACGTTCGATATTCTCCCGTCGATTATTTTTATGTTTTCTTCTTGCTGGATCTTCAGAGCTCTTTCCAAAAACTTATCCTGATCCTGGCTGGCCCATTCCGTCGCAACTTCAGCCATTTTAGTCTTGCAGCTGCGCAGGTCAAGTTTCATTCGTTTGCTAAAGCTGTTAATGGCAGAACTGATCTCTTTCCAGTCGTTTGTTTTCGCAAAATTTCGAAGGTAGTGAAAGATAACATCGGTTGTATCATTTTCAAGCGTGCTCACGTGTTGATAGTCTTTTGGCTTGACAACGGCGCTCAGCAAGCCGGTAAACTCGTCCGGGTGGTGGTCAGCGACATAAGCAAGGTAGCGGAAAACGAACTCGGATGGTAAAAGTGGACGAGCGTCGGTCACTGCGCCTGCAATTTCAATCGTTTGCCAATTTCGCTCAAGATTATCGACGCATTGTCTTCCAAGCCCGAAAATCTCAACTGTCTTGTTTCTCACTTCCAAAAAGGTTTCTCGGTTGTACAAAACCAGAAGATCACGCAGGTTCTCGAGCTTTGGCTCATTACGAAGTTTATCGAGTGAAGCTCCGAACGGAAGTGGAGTTAGTTTTTGAGCTAAATCCATGTCCAGCGTTTGTTTGATTTCATTAAAGCGAGGGTTTTTATCATTCAAAAACTTAAGTACCGGAGCTGGAATATCGATTTCCGTGATGAGTTTTGTATGAAATTCTGACGATTGTTTCATGTTTAGTATCGAATTAAGAGTATTTGCGGCTGAGATATTGAATCTAAAAGATCCGAGCCTGTTTAGTTCCCTTAGCTCGCTTTGAACCCTGCGTATAATCTCATCGTCGAATTTTTCACGCTTGGAATCGGAGATATTTCCAAGATGTCGTGAAGCAAACAGATCGCTAGAAAGAAGGCTTCCGCGATCCTCGCTGTCGAGGGAAAAACGCTGCGCGACCTTGTCTTTCATGCCGGACGCGACGAGATCGAAATAGTTTCGATTAATTTGATGATTTTCGAAGATTTTGTTGAGTTTCTCAGTCGGAATAACATTTCCAAGATAGACTGCGAAATCAAGCAGAAGACCTTTTTCGTTCAAAATCGGCATCAGTTGGTCTACATTTTCTGACATTTCGATTACTTTTTCTTTTGTTAGAGGGTCCGTGTTCAGTTTGAGAATGTTTTTGAGGTGGTTTTCTGACGACATTTCGCAATAATTAACAAGATCTTGGATCGAGTTTGTCGAAACCCAGTGTAGAAAATAATCAGGCACTTCATTTTTCGGGATAAAAATAGGAAAGGCATCGTCTAAGGCCATTTTTTTCAGAAGATGAGAATCCCCAGACTTGCCCTTGAAAGCAGATTCCATGAAAAGAAGCATATCGACCCCTAGGTAAGGAACTATCTGGCGGAGAATGATTGAGTCTTTCTTTATTTCAGATTTGATTATTGGAACTGATTCTATGACAGCCTCAACGGTTTTCTTTTTCATTCTGTCGTCTAAATGCGACTCGAGAAGGCATTTAATCCCGTCGAGGACGTTTGAAATATTTTGTCGAGCAAGAAGATCGATAAATTCCGAAATAGCGAAATTCCCATCGCTTGGATTAAGTGATTTTGCCAGCTGAATTTCAAAAGCGGAAAGCGTTCCATCTTGCTTCACGCGCTCAAGCAGCGGGTGATCTGGATTTCTCATCAGCACTTCTCGCCAAGCTTTGGAGTGACGATGTTTCTTTGCGAATTCAGCCTCAAGAAAGCTCGCTGCAATTTCAAATTTGTTTTCTTCTTGAGAGCGAACAAGCTGATAGACCATTGCGTGCATCGCATCTTCTCGGTCTTCCTTGCTCATGATAAAAACGGACGCTTTAAATTCTTGTGTTTCGTAAATAAGATCTGTTTTTGCTTGAGAATAACGAGCGATATAGTGGCGTTTGATATTTCGAATAAAAGCAGGCAGCTTGTTGTTCCCTTTTTTGCAGAATCTGTAAAAACGGTCATTCTTGAGCAAGGCATCCAGTTCTGGTGAAGAAAGAGCTCCAGAAAGAATTTGTGATTGTAACTGTCTCTCTTGAAGTCCAATATTTTTCAATTTGAAGCAGCTGCCCATCAGCCATTTTCTATAACAGGTTTTATAAAGATTTGAAGACTTTTAAAGACTGTACCTGTCAGAAAGATAAAGACTTGGCGCATTAACTAAATCGCCGACAGCAGATTTGATTTGCTCTTTTGATCTGTCGACATCAACTTTTACTTTAAATACTTTATTAAAGTCCTTCTGGTTCAGAATGAATTTTTCTTCTTTCTGGCGCAACTGATATTTGAGTCCATTATTTCGCTGGTTGTTTCGTAGAACATCGAGAACTGCTTGCGAGTTAGCTCGGCGCAGCTAGAATCATTTTTTTCGCATGATAAGAAAGTAATTTTCGTACCTTGAGCAGGCCTGCCCCATTTGCCCTGCAGAAAGCCATTTCTTCGAGCTTTTCTACCTTTTCTCGGGCTTTCGAAGAGAGCTTTAGGAACGAACCAATCAGCGTTGGAGAATAATTGTTTCAAAGAGATTTAACTATCGAAATTCTTCTTTGAAGCCTTTCTGTGACAAGGACAGATTTTTCATGCAAAGATATAATACGATCGATTACAGTAAGAAAAACTACTGTTTTTGAGAGAAAAATCGATTTGGCGACGATTCTCGCGCCAATGGACAAAAAATTGGGCCTCTTACAAAAGTTTGCTCAAGACTCTCCAAAATTTCTTTCAAAATTACACAGAAAACGAAAAACGTAAAAAAGACGTCCGAGAAGAAAAATGAACGATTTTAATTCTAGCGATTCTTATAGCAATGATATCCGGCCAAGGTCAATGTCTGATCCTGGGCCAGGTCCATTGTGCACGAGTGAAAGATTCTTTGAGCTAATAAAGGAAGGGATAAGTAAAAACTCGAAAAAGGAAAGAATTGTTAAATGACGATTCCAAATGTCAAAATATAGCATTTGTTAAACTAACAATAATTGTAAAACTCGAAATTTCCCTTTCAAAGTTGACAAATATTCAAATTTGACATTATGAATCGTTTTTAATTATTTTTTCCCTCTTGAATGACTTCCATAACCTGCATAAGAACAGTAAAAACTCACATGTCCGAACTCTGATCAGACTAGATCCCGAACTTCTCGCTTGCCGACTAAAAGGAAAACTGACGCCGATGATGGAAGCTTGCTTCAAAGGAAACCTCGATCTTGTCCGTCTCTTTTTAAGCTACGACTGCGACGCAAATGAAAAATACGGTGATGACCAGTACACGCCGCTTATGCTGGCCGCTCTTGGAGGTCACGCGGAAATAATGGTCTCGCTTTTGGAAGCTGGCGCTGACCCGAATGCTAAGAATCGAATCGGGAAAACTGCAGCCATGCTTTGTGGATTTGTTGGGATGAAAGAGAGCCACAGGATCTTGAATTGCTGGATCATGGATTCAAAATTCATAGACGAATTGGTTCTACAAGAAAATTGGACAAGGTAAACACCTGTTTTTCATACATTCTATTCGAATAATTCTAGTGATCTGAAAAGACGCCTAAGAAGACTAATTTGCCACCCAAATTGTCTCCCAGTTTCTGTTATGCAACGAGTTGAAGGCCTTAGCGACAATGTCTTGCGAAAGCTCATCCCGATCCTTCTTGAGCAAATCCCTAAAGAAGCCGAGCTCCCAATCTGCCTTAGGTAACGCGTCGCCGCCGCGTGGTGCCCTCTCGCCATCGTGGTGTACCCTGCTCTTTTGTAAACATATTGATATTTCAGGTTTCAAATCATCTCCGAGACATTGCGTCAGTTTCTGGCGCTTGGAACGACTGCCAGACGATTTCAAAAGCTTATGCTTAACCATCCAAGAGCATACGACGATCTCATAACACGATGCTGTTTAGCTCTGTCGAATAGAAATGAAATTGCAACTTTGAAAATGGCTGTAACAGGTTTTCCGACTTTTCATATTTTATTTAACTTTCTTCTTTTTTCAGGAGAATACACAACACTAAACTCAGCGATCCGGCAAATAATCGGTGATACGAGCGATATCACACGTCTTTGTTTTGCCTGTTTTGAACCTTCAAAAATGCGCTGCGGAAGATGCACTCACAAAACTGCTTTCGCGATTTACTGTTCGAAATATTGTCAAATACTTCACTGGAAGCTACACCGCCCAGTTTGTAAATAAATTGTGCTTTTCCTTTTTAAATTTTATCGCCGAAGCGATGTGTTTGATTTTCAAGGTCGTATAACGTGACTCAAAGAACAAGCGTCAGCCGATTGTCTAAAAATTTGCTGATGATGGCGGATGAACAGAACTCCCCCTGACTTGGGGTCAATAGAGGATCCGGCTGTTTGTTTTGACAAAACGTCAAATTACAGTTTTTTGCGTGAGAAGAGTGGCACTTTGACTAAAGTTTACAAGTCCCAACAAAAAGCTACTCACGAAAGTCACTGACAGTCATGCTCGCCCTACTTATAAGTGTGGGCAGATTGAATTTCAACAATTCAATGTATATTTCCCAGAAGTAAAAGATCCTTTTCCAGGTGATCTATCAAAAATTTTTATAGAGAAAATCTGTAATTTTTTTTAAGTTCTGAATCAGAACTTCAGATTATTTTTATAATGATAAGTCAAAATTAATTTTTAGAAATTTAGCAAGATTAGAAATAAATATTAGTAATGCCCCTAGAACAGTGGTTACGTGCCTTCAGAGTGTCTCAGGCGAGTTGGACGTCCACCTGCGGGCGCCCCATTCCCCGGCGAGACTCATCTGGAGCGTCCGATGGCCAATGGCGACGCACGCTTTCCCTTCTCCCTCCATATAAACGCCCGATCTTCCGACTATCGCCTCATTCAGTCAGCAGGATTATCGAGGAATAAATAAAAAAATATATTTTTCAGTGGTTAAAAATTTTATGAAACGAGAAAAAGATGATAACCGACCCACTTACACACTGGACCCATTTTTGGTATGAAAAAGCAGTCGCATATCTCCCAGCAAACCCGATGACACAGATCCAGGGCGCAATTTTCTGGAATCTTGTGCAGAGAATCTTCTACAATCCAATCAGACTTGCTTCCGAGCTTTCAATTTCTCAATTGAACGCATTCATCGCCGCTGCAGTAGAGAAGCTGACGTTCGACTCTCTGACGGAAATGACTAATAACGCAGTTTTATCAAATGAAGCGCGGCGGTTTCAGATTATCAAGTCGATTCTGCAAGAATATAGCGACGTCATAATTGGACCGGATCAGTGGCTCAGCAAAAAAGTCCTCGGAACCGAGTTCTACAATCATCTCGCCGACCCGAAGAAGGTGAAAGACATGAATAATCGTCAGAAACAGTTCAAGCAGTACAAGGTAAATTTACTGTCTTTCCATATTTGTTCATCATTTATTCAGAAAACCGGCCCTCTTGATCTTCTTGCTCTTGTGCGTAATTTCCGCACACATTACGACCAACAGCCGCCCTACCTCCGTAAAACCATCTTCTATCACGAAAATCTCGATCACATGGCTGCTGTGCAGGATTACTACGCTTTCTTCGACAAGAAGTTTCCAGGATTTTTTTCATTCGTGTACGAAGCTGCAAGTTTTGCTAAATCGAGCGCTCTTGGCGAATTCTACATAGCTCCGTTTGAAGATGACATTCTCGACTTCAACATCTGCTATCGCAGTTTCAATCTTCTCTTCAAAAAATACTTCAATCACGACTTGAATTACGAGCGATTCAGCCGACTCTTTAAGCTCAAAATGACAAAATACGACCGCAGTGAAATCTCCGTCACTCAATCCTGGATTAAAAAGACGGAAGACGAATTCGCGGAAAAAGAAAAACTGCCAAAAGTGAAGCCGGCGCGCAAAATGTCTGAATCATCGAAGGAGCGCTGCTCCCCGCCAATTCGAAAGCAGCGCAAACACTCGCCAAACTCATCTTTCTAGCGTAATCGTTATCGCTACAAACACTGCGGATACAGTAACTTATTAACATACCAACTTGAAATTGATACAATCAGGCTGATTTATTGACCCTAGAAAAATTTGCACATTCTCTTCATTGTCTCCAGAAAAGTTCAATTTTCTATTCAAGTTCATTTAAACCTAAAGTAACACTATTACATGTGAATACCAATTTCTCTTCTTATTATTTTGCAAATAAATGAATAAAAAAATGTGTGATTTGAGTAAGATTGACACGCAGAATGCATAAATAATTAATGCCAACTAAGATTGAATTGTGTATTATGACATGCAGTCCTACGAGTAGATTTTTTTTCAAAAGAGATGGATAGCGCGATCTTCTTTCTCTTTCTTATCGCTTTATTCATAGTTGGTAAACGGAATCTGTTTAGCAGAATTTTATGTAAAGAAAGCATTTTAGGTTCCTTGATGGGATTAGTAACGCTGACGGTGCAAAATTATATTTGGTGCAAGGTGATTCGATGCTAGAAACAAGAAATATGAATCATTCAAGGGAGACAATGACGGTCAAGTTTTGGACGGTGACGGACACATGATAAGTGCTTGCCCATCTTGGGAGAGGATATCTATCGTTGATCATAAAAGCTTGAATTTTTGAGAAATTAATCCTCTGGAGATTGCCTTTCGTAATTTCTACCACTCACTCGGAAATTCTCGGCGAGAATAGATCTTTATGGTTTTATATTTGGTTAAAAAAATTGGCGCCGATACAACTCTCGCGAAATATTTTGGAACATCAACGACTCGCGGGCGACTCTTCTCTCCACGTTCTATTGGTTCACCGCCAGTTTATGACGAAATGTTCCATCACTACTGACCTGCCCGTGGAATTCTCTCTGCCTTCCCTGTTTAATAATAAAAAAAAAAAATCATTCGAGAAAAAATTCCTGTGGTTTTCATTCAATCAGAGCTCAAGTTCGAGAGTATTCAAGTTTTTACGATGATTACTTATCAGAATGATTTTAAGACGTTCGGGCGTGAATCGGTATCTCTTCCATCAACAAAGCCGGCATCTCTTCTTTGCAGCTAGAATGGAGAAAGTCGCACGTGAAAGATGGCAATGGACCCTGCCAGAGGATAAAACTCCAAAACTTAAAGTCAACAACTCCCTGACAAGAAGTAAAGATGAATTCCGAACTGCTGACGGAAAAACGGTCAAGTGGTATTCTTGCGGTCCAACAGTTTATGATCACTCTCACATGGGTCACGCAAGGTGAGCAAAAAATCCTGTCAATGCGCATATGCATGAATGATTCAGATCATATGTTTCTTTCGATATCATTCGACGTATTCTTCGCGATTACTTTGGCTATGATGTCTTTTATCAAATCAATATAACCGACATTGACGATAAAATAATCAAGCGAGCGCGGCAGCAACATCTTTTTCAGAATTGGAAAAACAGCAATCCGTCTAAGGTTACCACTACCAGCAATTTTAAGATTTTAATTTTTCCAATAGGATGAAGTGATTGAGCACGCAAACAATGGAATCGACCGTTACCAGAAAAAATTGGAAGAAGAGACAGATTCTGATAAGAAAACAATGTACAATAACCACTTGGCCGCGGCGCGGAGCTCTGTTGAAAAATTTGAATCCATCGAGAAAGTGCTCGAGACGTGTGTCGATTCAATTTCTGATTATCTCGACAAAAATTTAGGAACCGTTCTTCTTAATCAAATTTTTTAAACGAATCAATTGTCAAGAACGATGATAAGGCTCCACCGTAACTGACAATTCAATATTTGATGCTCTTCCTCGATACTGGGAAAAGAAGTACTTTGAGGACATGCAAGCACTAAACATCGAAGATCCTGATTGTCTGACGCGCGTGTCGGAGTATGTTCCAGAAATCGTCACTTTCGTGGAGAAAATTATCGAGCATGGATATGCTTATGAATCCAATGGATCTGTCTACTTCAAAGTTGATCATTTTGACTCGAGCTCTAACCACTACTACGCAAAATTGGTCCCAGAAGCTGTCGGAAACAGAGAAGCCCTTGCAGAAGGCGAAGGTTACTTGTTATCAGTTTATATAAAAAGATTAAAGCTTTTGAATTATTTAAAAAAAAAAATATCAAAATTCAATGTTTTTTAAGGATCCCTGGCTGCTGCTGCAAGTGAAAAACGTTCCGAGTCTGACTTCGCTCTATGGAAGAACTCGAAGCCTGGCGAGCCATCGTGGGACTCGCCTTGGGGAAAAGGTCGACCGGGTTGGCATATTGAGTGCTCAGTGATGGCGTCTGACATTATGGGCAAAACGATGGACATTCATTCTGGGGGAGTCGATCTCAAATTCCCGCATCATGATAACGAATTGGCGCAATCTGAAGCTTACCACGCAAACGACAACTGGGTCCAGTACTTTTTGCATACAGGGCATCTAACAATTGCCGGTTGCAAAATGTCCAAGTCACTCAAAAACTTTATCACTATCAAAGGTACATTTTTTATCAATAAAAAATATACAACCATGATTTTAAGAGGCTTTGAAAAAGAACTCTGCCCGTCAAATCCGACTTTCTTTCCTTCTTCACGCCTGGGACAAGACCCTCGACTATTCAGATAACACTCTCGCTGATGCTGTGCAATATGAAAAAGCAATTTCTGAGTTCTTCGCAAATATAAAAGCTGCTCTTCTGAACGATGATGGGATCCTCAAAAAGTGGGGGGCGCCAGAAAAGGACTTGCACGCAGAGTTCATGGCTGCGCAAAATGATGTTCATGATAAATTATGCGACAATTTGAATACAGCTGGTGCTTGTCTAGCCCTCAAAGATATTGTTTCGGCGACGAATAAATATTTAGCGAAACAAGAAAATCCTGATTTCAAACTTTTGAGGTTTGGAAATTTGAATTTTATCAAAATTCTAAATTTGCCTAGAAATGTTGGAACTTACGTGACGAAAATTATGAAATGCTTTGGCTGCTTGAACTCCGAGGACCAAATCGGCTTTCCGGTGGAAGGTCAAGCACAGAATCAGAATATGGACCAGCTTGTCGCTCCTTATCTTCAGTGTTTAGCTCAATTCAGGTGACTTTTCTTCTGCATGAATTAGCATAAATTGACTCTTTTAGACAAGAAATCCGAAATACGACGCGCGGAGATAACTCCGATCTTTCGAAGAAGCTCATGCAAATGTGCGATGACTTGCGGGACATGAAACTAGTCGATTTGGGAGTTCGTTTGGAGGATAAAATGGACGAAACTGGAAAGCCAATTATTAAACTTGGCAACAGAGGTGAGAAAAACGCAAATATCGAATGCTTTAATCTCGTTTAAGAACAGCTACTCGCTGATCGTGCTGCCAAAGAAGAAGAAAAACGAAAGAAAGATGAACAAAAACGAGCTCAAGCTGAGAAAAAAGCAAGAGAAGAAGCCGAAAAAGATAAGATTGCGGCAATTCCATCAACAGAATGGTTCAAGAGAGAAGAGCATTTGAAGCTCTATACTCAGTGGAACGATGCTGGTTTACCTACTCACAGGAAACATCCCGAAAGGTAAATCTAAAAACAAGAATATTTGAAGCAATTCCTTCAAGTGGTGAAGAGGAAGAAATTCCAAAGTCGGCTCTCAAAAAACTTACAAAAGAGCTGAACGCACAAAAGTCGAAGCACGATAAGTGGCTGAAGAAGCAATAAAAAGCCTGAAAAAAATACTAGAATGTCTGCTAAATATTATTTCTGTACGCTGTGTTATAAATTTACATATTTTGAAGAAAAGAATGACCAGTGAAATAAACTATGTTCTGCTATTTAAAAAAAAATTCAATAAAAAAATCTTTAAGAAATCAGAATCGGTAAAAATGGGAGGAGCTTCAGGATTAAATATTTTACAGCAAAAATCGTGGCATGTTCTCAGAAGACATAATATCGAGCGAGTCCGGAAAGATCAGCGTGAAGAAAAAGAGAGGCAACAAAAGGAAGATGATCGAAAAGATCTGGCAGAATTCGAATCGAAATTAGATCATCTAAGGTGCGTTCGTCTCTGCAATAACAGTTTTTAAAAATTTTTGAAGAGTCCAATTAACTAGATAATTCAGGTCGAAGGCTTCAAAAGACTCCACAGCCGTTGCGACAACAAGTTCTAATGAGCCACTCAATCTCTTCAAAGTAACGGATCTAAAAGATCTGAAAAACGTCGACAAGGCAATCGAGGATCAGCAGGATGAGGACAAGCGATTGAGGAAGGAGGGCTTCCTTACTTATCTTGGCGAAACTGTGATTGAAAATGATAGTCCGTGGTATGCAACCCAACGTGGAGTTGATACGAAAAAGTTAAAAGACGAAGAGAAGTTTGCGAAAGATGAAATTAGGAAGACAAATGAAGATCCTCTTGCCAAATTTGCCAGGGAAATGAAATGGGCTGCGCCAAAAAAGGAAGACAATCTCATCCCTCTTCGCCAACCTGAACATTTGCTTAGAATCGATTTTGAAGAAGAGGCAAGGCAAAAATTGTCATTCTCACCTCCTCGATCAAAGAAGTCTAAAAAAGAAAACAAAGAAAGAAGAATAAAAAAAGAAAAGAAGCGAAAAAGAAAGCGATCGTATTCGCGATCAAGATCCCCATCGAGGTCAACAAGAGTGAAACGGGAAAAATCTACATCTCCAGAATTTATTTCTGAATCGCGTCCCAGGAAAAAGAAGAGTAAAAGAGAACGATCTTATTCAAGATCTCCGTCAAGATCAAAAAGAAATCGGGATGTCAAGAGGGAAAGATCATCATCGCCTGATTATATTTCCGAGTCTCGCTCAAAGAAAAAGAAAAGTAAAAGATCCAGAAGATCACCCGAAACAGCAAAATCTTCTTCAGCAGCCTCTTCAAGCTCAGCCGCTCTCATAGCGATGCTTAAAGCGAAAGCGAATAAACGAATCGAGCGTGAGCAAGCTAAAACGTTAGTTAAGTACACAAATTATTAATTCTAAAAGTGTGTTTAGTCAAGAACTATTCGACAAAATCAATGGCGTAGTAAAAACGCAGCCCGAAGAGCCCGAAGAAGAAGTCGATGAGCGGAAACGTGGATACAATTCCTGCTTCAACCCGAAATTTCAAGCTACAAAAGAGCGTCGACGAAACTCTGAATATTGACTGTTTTCTAGAACCTGCCATTATGTTTCTATAGTGCTGTTTTTATTAACTTCCGTTTCAATCTTGTACATATTTTCGGTAATTCTTCTTTTCTGTCGAATTGAAAACATATTTTATTAAGACAAGAGATGTCTTACGCGAACGAGATAGTCTACGCTCACGGAGAAGGGCCAACTCCACCAGCGCGAATGGCGAGCAACCCAAAAGTGCCACCAGCAAAGAAGGTCTCTCGCGCGAAATTGTGGGATGAAGAAGTCGAGGACAACTTTAGATTTCAAGCAGCTCAATACAGAGATGAAGTTGAATTCAAAGCAGTCAATCCTAATCAAGACGTAAGTTTTTCATAAACACAGAAATGATTGTTCATTCAGGTCTGTCGATGGCCTTCAGGCATGATTAAAAAGATCCGCCGCAAGGATGGAACATGGAACTATTTCAACAAGGATCGTGAATGCTACAAGAACCTTCATTTGGTAAAGATGTACGAGTACTAAGAAAACAGAGCCGCCGATCGTACGAGAGCGCTCTTTTCATCTATAGTTTTTACTTTTTCTAAACAGTGTCAAGGTTATTTTAACGTACAATAAAATACTATTTTTGTAAAAAAAGAAAACTTGTCGTTTATTGTTAGTTATAGAATTTTATGTATCGGACGCAAGTTTTATGTCGAGGAACGCATTTGAAAACGCGCCGAATTAACACCGAGTTGCCTATTCGGATTCATTATCGGATAAATCTCGATGCTCATAAATCACGGCTTCCTCTAGCGCGCATCGAGCTCTTTCCTGATCTTGGCAAATCTATTGTAACTTGTTTTGGCATCACGTTTGTCGCAGATGCGCTTGCGCAGAGCATTTGGAATAAGTCAACAGATGACTTGGACGAGAGAAGAATGAGAAACATGGCAGTTGCAGCGATTCCTTTGGGTATTTGGTATTCTGCCTGGTTTTCGTTTTTAGACTTTCACCTCAAGAAAGCGCCTTTCATTTCCGCTCTGATTGATACCTTATTCTTGCCAGCAGTACATGCTTTCTTTCTCATTCCATTTCATATTATCCACAATAACAAGGTACATTTTTATTGTCACATTTTTGAATTAAATGTTTATAGGTACTTAATCACAACTTATCTCATTCGGAACTTATCTCCGAAATCGGCTCTCTTTGGTTTTTGGACTGGTTGATATATTTTCCGCTTCAAATTTTAAATTTCGCTTTTGTAAAGAGCCACTTCCTGAAAATAGTAAATGTACAAATTATCGACTTGCTTATTGATATTCTTGCGTCAATGGTTATCAATGATGGCCTCGACCCTTTTACGTCCGTCAAAAACTATCTCATATCTTTGTAACAGACATTTTTTTTTATTCCAGAAATCAAGGATAAATCAAAATTTATCAAATTTTGAACAGCTTTGAATTCAGATGAGTATTTTTACTGACACAAGAGCGAAAAAATGACGAGTTCGATTCAAAACTTCATTCGTGAACGACGAAACGGTCGTAAGCGAGCTCTTGCGCTTCCATCTTGGAATGAAGATTTCATTATCAGACTCGGCATAACTACAATTCTCGAGGGCCACACAGGATGCGTTAACTGTCTCGAATGGAATAAAGAAGGGAGCCTGCTTGTTTCGGGCTCAGATGATCAATTCATCAGAATTTGGCGTCCACACGACGCTGGTAAACCTTTTAAACAGGAACCTTCTCGAAATTTAGAGTAAGAGTTCAAAATTCAAACAAGAGACAAAAATTTAAAGAAAATTTCAAATTTTGATCTCAATAAGAAGAACAGCCTATCTCGGTTAGTAATGTTGTAACTCCACTGAGCTCAATCAAAACTTCACATACACGGAATATATTCGCCACTCGATTCTTCGACAACCACAGCAAGATCATTTCCGGAGCAGCTGATCACGAGGTTCACGTGACTGATCTCACAACACAGCAGTCTGTCTTCTCCGAGAAGTTCGAAAACCGGGTGAAAAAAATCTCTGTAGTCGACAATTACAGATTTCTCTCTGCAGTTGAAGACGGGTCTGCCCAACTGTCGGACACGAGAGCCGGCCGTTCGTTTCCAAGTACTCATTCATCAAGAGGAAGCTCTTGTCTAATTAAATCTAGTCTTTTCAATCACCGCCTCAAACCTGCCGCGCGTAGCAAATATAAAAGAAGTCAAGTCGATTGACTTTCACGCAAACACGAACATGATCGCAGTCGGTTCCGGTGGCGGCTTGGTTAGAATTTTCGATGCCCGATTCGACAAAAACGAGCCTACTCTTATGTTTGGCAAGATGTTTTTTCCGGGGCATTGTGATCGAGATCGTGGAGGTTATTCCGTCACTCATGTTGCTTTCTCAGAGGATGGGAGCGAGTTATTGGCGAATATGGGTTCGGAGCATGTCTACCTCTATGATGTCAAAAACCCTTCTCTGACAAGTCTGAAGCTTCCAGAATTCGACTCAACCCCCGAAGAACCTTCTCCACTGCCATCAAAATCGGAAGCGCTGAAGGAGACAGGGAACCTGCTGTTTTCTGAGCAGCAGTACTTTGGGGCGTTTCAGACGTATCTTGACGCTCTATCAAGCTGTCCCGGGCATCCAGTTTTATTAAACAACGCCGCCAGTGCACTGCTCAACCGTAAATTGATTGGAGACAAGGTGCTTCAATTTTAACTTCTGAGCGTAACGGTCATTTTAGTATGAAAGCTTTTTATTCTGCCAGCGCGCTTTGAAGAAACATTCAAATTATCGCAAAGCTAGAATAAGGGCAATCAAGCTCCTCAGAAATATTGATCTTATTGTGGCAAAAGACGAATCGGAAAAGCTGTACGAGTATGACCTTAAAAATTCCGACAAGAAAGAAATCTCTGCATCGCGGAAAATACGAGACGTAATGAAATTAAATTATGGGCCATAAACTAGCTTTATACTGCTAGAACATCTTGAAAGTGCTGGGCGATGTCCCAGATGACGAGGAAGAAGACGCTGAGAGTGCGGCTCCGATATGGCTTGACTACAAGGTAATCGACAATTTTCCGCGCGCGCATAATTACGTTGAGCAGAATCGATTTGTCGGCCACTACAACTGCCAAACTGACATAAAAGAAGCCAGCTTTCTCGGAAGTGAATTCATCGCGGCTGGCTCCGACTGTGGCAATTTATTTGTTTGGCAAAGAAACGGAAAATTAATTTTCATAGCAAAGGTTTGTAATGCGCGTGCCGCAAATTAAATAAAAAAAGCGGAAGCAATTTTTTTGAAATTTGATTGACTGCGAAGAACTGTGTTTTATCAGAGTTAATTAACCGCTTTTGAAGCGTCTACGATTTATTGAAATTAAGGCGGACGGAAATATTCTAAATTGTGTTCAACCAAATCCGAAACTGACCTCAATTGCCACAGCCGGCATCGATAATGAAATCAAGCTGTGGCAGCCTGTCGATGAATCGCTCTCGGACTCTTACAACAGTGTAAACTCCACTGCTGGTCTTGTGGAGCACGTGGAGGTGAGGCAATACCACCTTGACTTCTCTTATTTATGATTTCAGGAGAATAGTGAATCTTTGAGACAGCATGTTCGTCAAGACAACGAACTCATGGCACAGATGAACAGCCAGTTCTGTGTGAATCAATAGCTACTTGTTTTTATCATCACTTATTTCAAAAAACTTATTTGTTAACTTATTTTACATGTTCAAAACGGATAAAATAAACTATTGAAAAAAAAAACAATTTCTCAAGAGTTCGTTTTCATAAGCGGTGCTTTTGAGGGGAAATTCCACAAGTCTGGAAGAATTTGTATCATGTGTACGATACAGTAGCGCGGCGTCTTTGATCTTAAGAGAGATTGTTGAACGAAGGCGTTAGATCTGAAGACAGCTCTGGTGGCACGATGGGGTCGGCTCATCTGGGTCGAGTGGCTGACGTTTTGAGTTTCACGTCACCCAAGGAAGAACCCTTCACAACTTATGAGCACAATTGTATCGTTGAACTGATTCAACAAAGCGCACGTCACTTTTTCAAGTTGTTTTGTTACTCAGAATTTTATAACCAGTTTTTGATACTTGCATTTTGTCGAACTTTTAGGGAAATCTCCGTCTTTCCGTTCCTCGAGGACATTAAGTATGGCCACGTGCCAATATAACGGGGTTTTCTAGTTTATCTCTGCATTGTCTATTCAGACAAATATTGGGTAAGCTCTTTCTGGATGGTGTCCAGAGCTATTCTGAAAATGCTGTCTTTATCTCACTCTGTATTGAGTTCCAATGGAGCGCGAATAAACCGGCAAGTGTTATTTCCTCAGCATTGTACCTCTTGACTTCGCTGCTGTAACTCACCTTCCGGGAGAATTTCTACCGAGACTCGTAATTTCACAATTTTCGCATTTTTGGAATATCTATTCAATACCAAGTGGTTGTTAAGCTCGCTGAAACCCCTTCTACAATGTGAACGAATCTGACATGCGTCGACCGACATGAAATTTGCGTCCGGAGATTTTTCCTTCTAAAACAACTCCCTAAATTGATGGTTTGTATCTTGATGACCCACAAAATTGTATTCATACTGAGTGGACAAATGGAAGAATGAGTTTGATGACGGCGTTTACGAGTTTGATCCATCTGAAATTTTACGTTATGACCTAAATATAGCGAACAATCGAATTTACGTCTAGCCACATGGGTTTTATGACCCTAGGCTGGGTACCATATAAAAGTCGATCAAGCTAATGTTACCTCATTCATTCACTCTTCATCTTATTGAGAACGAGCCCACAAAGTTCTTTTCAATCTGGACAGCAACACAAGGTTTTCTTCCAAAACCAAGAATACAAGAGCAGTGTCTCTCACTTTCTTTTTTTATTGACGAGATTCGAAAGTAAGAGAAATGGGAGCAATCAAAAGCAAGGCTAAGCTTTCCAAGGCTGAGATCAAGAAGCTTGAAGACAATACTAAATTCACGAAGGTCGAGATCCTGCGATGGTACAAGGGCTTCATTCAGGTACGACACGAACTGTTCATAGATAAAATCGCATTTTCATGTCTATCCCTAGTCAGCAACACGCTTTTCTTTTACCTGTAATTCTCGCAGATATGCGCATTATTCCATGATAAAGTGATTTCAAAATTTGAGCACACACACCCCTGTCTCTCTGTAAATTTTGAGTTGTCTATAAATGTCACATGTTATTGATACGTTCAGGATTGTCCATCTGGTGAGCTAAGCAGAAACGACTTCACCGACATTTACGCTGGGTTCTTTCCGAAAGGAAATGCTGGCGAGTTCGCTCAAATGGTGTTCCAGGTACACATAAAATCATGTCACGCTAATGACTTTCGATTGACGTATTACTGTCGTCATAAGGGCGCTTGATGTCCAGACAATCCGCTAGTTCCATTGGAACGTATTAGCACAATCCATTTTCTTGATTTATGACCCCAAGACGAAACTTATGACCGCTTACAGGTTTTCGACATCAACGGAGACGGCACAATCGAGTTCGATGAGTTCCTAACTGCATTATCAATCACTTCTAAGGGAACAATGGAAGAGAAACTTGAATGGGTAAGTTTTCAAATTCTCAAGAATGCTTTGGAAAACAGTTGTAGGCTTTCAAAGTTTACGATTTGGATGACAATGGCAACATTGCAAGGGACGAAATGGTCCAAATTGTGAAGGCTATGATTTCGATGGCTGGTGATGAAAATGCGCAGCAAAGTGCCGAAGACCGAGTGGCTAAAATATTCGATGTTATGGACACGGTAAGAACACGGATTAGGGTTTTATTAGAAACCGAATCGTAAATTTAATCCGTCTTTCTCGAGTTGAATCATTCAATTTTTATATCGTTATCGACCAGCGAATTCCAAGGAAATTCTAGAGTAAGCTAGTTTCGAGTTTCTGCTTCATTATCTTATCTCCTCTTTCGGAAACCAAAACGTTGAGCTTAACTTGACTAGAGCGCTAAACGACTCCAATTGTTAAAATCACGTTTAAACAATTTTGGAGTACAGCTTCTTCGGTTTTTCTCCAAATATACATTCGTCAACTTTTAGAAAAGCATGTTCAGAATTTCTATTTCAGGATGGAAACGGCGAACTTTCCAAAGAAGAATTCCTCGAGGCGGCAAAACGGGATCAAAGTATCGTGCAGGCTCTTTCCTTCGTCAAAACATCATAAATTGTCTGCTCATCAATCCATTCAAATAAACTTTAGAAACAAAACTGATAAGAAAGTTGAAAATATTTTATCTCAATTCTGCGGAACAACCTCAAAATTTACCTTGGATTGTAAATTGAACAGAAACATGGTTTTGTGGCTTTTCTCAAAATAAGGAATAATGAACTGGAACATGCAACGTTTTTCTTATTATCGTAAGAGTTTTTTTAGGTTAATAAATCGGGTA
>Ga0115008_10000734_pt1 | contig 25433 bp, 22 predicted proteins | sample FraStrMetagenome_FD_87164 | JGI IMG/M metagenome (GOLD analysis project Ga0115008, IMG submission 87164) | Marine eukaryotic phytoplankton communities from Arctic Ocean - Fram Strait ARC3M Metagenome | ecosystem: Environmental > Aquatic > Marine > Oceanic | place: Fram Strait | collected...
ATACTGAAAGATTGGTAAAATAGAAGTTTCGGTACGGGAAGGAAGCTGAACAAAAGTGTGGAGGTGCTCGTCGATGCTGGAGAGGAGTTATGAATGTAATAAAAAAAGGGTTAAGATTTATTTTGGAGTTGTTTGGAGAAGCATGTGTGATGATGTCTCGAGCCAGCCATCCATATTTCAATTTGATGCTAAGAACCAAATGGATGAACTGTCATTTTTCCCGGGACAGTTGGTCCACGCCATCCACGGTGCTAGGCCGGGTCCAGCCTAAATTTTAGCTTTTTTCGAGGTAGACACTGTCATTATTCATTCTGAGATTGGATTAAAAAAACGTGAAGGTGAATTCATAATCGTATCAAATCCATAACGCTACAATCACCAACCTCACAATCCGCTCACCCATGTTGACGGAAACAAAGAATATGGTAAGGAAACAAAATTGAATAAAGAGAACTGACTAATAAAATGAGATCGAAAAATAATCGCGTGTCAAAAGTTATGCATGGCTTCCATATCACCTCATTTGACACCTTCGTAGCTTAATCCAGAAAATCTTCAATGTTCTTTATGGCATACTTGAAGTATATTCTAAGGGAATCTCAACGGTGTGGGCGTCGGTATACGAACCAGAAACAAATGTACATATTACACAACGGTAAACGACTTTAAAAAATAAATCGTTGTGCAACGCCTTGCAGAATTTATTTTATTCCAACTTTTGAAATTACAGATGAAGGCAAACACTTCGACCATTTTTCGTAGTGACACGCTATTCTCTTCGCTAATTCGATCCTCATAAATGCCTAATGTACCTCCAAAAGACCAAAGGTAAACAGAATTAAGCCTTCAATCCACAAAAGAACCCAATCGAAAAGCCAGATGCACTCGGCATGTTGTAGGTCAATATAATTTTTACCTTTTCCCAATATTTCTTCAAGTCCACCTTGGTTATTTTGCCATCCGCGTCGGTATCTATTTTAGAAATCACATCCTTCTCAACTTTCGCCCAATCCACGTCTATGTATCCGGCATAGGCTGCGCTTTGAACCGCAACGAATAGTACACCGATTCCGGCAGCAAGTGCCTTTCCAATTTTTTTCGAAGCAACTCCTGAGCAGTAACCAAGAAAACTTCCAAGAGTAATCTTCGACAAAACCGGTTTGTACTTCTCGATCAACGAACTAACTGGATCATCATTATCACTCTTGTTCAGCACCATTTCAGTCAAATCTGTTCATTTAAATGCGTTTCCTAATAGGTCAGTTAAAGTTTATCTCGTCAGCGAGGTAGAAAACTTCTTCCGAACGCAATAAGCGATGAGTTGTGAGTTGCGAGTTGTATTAATAACATGTACGAGTACGGTAAAGATGTTCTGAAGTTCTGATTCTGATAATATCTTTGCGAATTCGTCCATAAACTTAGTAACGTTTTTAACTATTTTAGCTCATTTGTTCCTTGGACTACTGAGCATTGAGCATTGAGCCTGACCGCCCAACATTCACATTTGCGTACACCGTTACTCCAACACTGTTTCTCACTACACTATAGTGTACTTTTAAATCACTGATCTATAACTATCTCTCTTTGATGGAGACAGAGGAAAAGACAGATACTTGATAAACAAAGAGTTAATACTGAATAGAGGGGGGTCGTTATTTTTCTGTCTGGCGTATTATTTAGAGAGAGAGGTGAAGCATCGAGAATGGTGTTAGCAGGACTTGGAGGAAAACTCCGAGCGAGTTTAAACAAACTCAACAGCACAAGTACCTTAGATGAATCGGCACTGAATGCCATTTTATCCGACATTGCTCGCGCGCTTATCGAGGCAGATGTGAAGGTTCAGTTGGTCATGTCTCTAAGAGAAACCATTAAGCAGAAGACATCGAAAATATTATCGTCATCGTCCAATACCAATCCTACTTATATGAAACGAGTTATACAGAAGGAGGTTATACAAGCACTTGTCGATTTGCTCGAAACGAAGGAATCGAAGCCATATGTTATGAAGCGAGGAAAGCCTAACGTCATTTTGTTCGTTGGATTACAGGGTGCGGGTAAAACTACTACAATTGCCAAGTTTGCCAATTATTATCTTCGTAAGGGGTGGAAAACTTCCATGGTTTGTGCTGATACTTTTAGAGCAGGAGCATTTGATCAGCTAAAGCAAAATGCTACTAAATTACGGTGTGCGTTTTATGGATCTTATACCGAAGCAGATCCTGTGTTGATTGCGGAAGATGGAGTGAAGCAGTTTAAGAAGGAAAAATATGAAGTCATTATTGTTGATACGTCGGGCCGTCATCGTCAAGAGGCAGCGCTCTTTGAAGAAATGCAAGAAATTTCCGCAGCTATTAACCCTAATAACACTGTTTTTGTTATGGATGCCACTCAAGGTCAGGCGGTTTATGACCAGGCATTGGGCTTCCATGATGCTGTGGACGTTGGAAGCGTAATTGTTACCAAACTTGACGGTCATGCGAAGGGTGGAGGAGCATTAAGTGCTGTGGCCGCCACACAATCTCCAATCATATTTTTGGGTAGTGGCGAACACTTTGACGACTTGGATTCTTTCAATGCTCGATCGTTCGTATCTAAGTTACTTGGTTTTGGTGATATGAGAGGTTTAGTGGAAGAAATGAAAGCAATACAAGATCAACCCGGAGGAGTAAATCGTGAAGAAATGATTGAAAAGTTAAAGAAGGGCAAAAAGCTTACTCTTAGAGATATGCAAAAGCAATTTGAGTCTGTTATGAAAATGGGTCCCATGAGTAAGTTCATGGGTATGATACCAGGCATCCCACAGCAGGTCATTCCCAAAGACGATGATAAGAATAACTATATCAAGAAATTTATGTACATAATGGATTCTATGACTGATGCGGAGTTAGATGGTAAAGTTGACTTGCATAAAAAAGATGCAAAGACCGAATCGAGAATTCGACGTATTGCGATAGGATCAGGAACGCATCCCGACGAAGTGAGAATGTTGCTACAGTCTCACAAGCAAATGGAAAACGTCGCGGCAAAAGTCGGAAAAAGTGGAATGCTGAAGGCTAGTAATGATAAGCGAGCTGCGGCTGCCATGAAAAACCCCGCGCTCATGCAGAAGCATTTACGCAATTTGAACCCGCAACAGGCAAAAATGCTCGAGCAGATGGGTGGTGCCGGAAACATGATGAACATGATGCAAGGGATGGGTGGAATGCCTGGCGGTGGTTTACCTCCGAATATGGATATGGCTCAAATGGCTAAGGCGATGCAAGGGATGGGTGGAATGCCCGGGATGGGTTCGGGGATGCCGGACATGAATCAAATGGCTCAAATGATGCAGTCGATGGGAATGGGTGGAAATAAAAAAAGCGGCAGAAGATAACTATTTCAAAGCAAGGTGTCGAAACAAGGACCGAACATGTTTCCAATCGCCGCTCACCCCAGGTTGAGATACTTAAAACTTTTGTTTATGGTTTTGAAAACTTTTCAAATCAATGCTATTCATTACAATACAAGTAGCCCCACGATCCACGATACCATATCTTTACTACATGATATACAATTCGCAGATTGAGAGAGGGCTCAACGAACGTTCGCGTGAAGAAAATCAACCGAACGTTCATGATACACTAACGACCACCACGGAGATTCAAAACATTACCTATCATCTCTCTAAAAATATATACATGTATACTTTTACCTCCTAGAGAAGATATATAAAGTGCCTTTGCAAAACACTAAACTTTCGTTCTACTTGCGTTCAGAGCACCTATTTTTGGCAGAATAGACTCTTAGTTCATAACAGAGATAATCTAAGCTTTAGATTTCGTGCCAACTGGACACAAAATGCAGCTCGTATGGACGAACGATTGCACAACGAATTTTTGAGAAAATGGGCAAAAAGAAAAACAGGAACAGAGACAATAGGAATCATCAAAGTAGTAATGTGGTGAGTCCAACCAAAGATGCTATTCCATCAAATGAACAGGAAGTCCTTGAGAGAGATGATGGTACCTACCCAAAAATTATGTCTATTTGCATTGTTCAGGAGGACACAAAGCTTGCTGGTGGCCCCTCGGTTATGAAGAATAAAATTCCAAATCCTTGGAAGTATGATCCTGTTTTGAACGTGCATCCATCTGCGATGAGCGCTTTTCATTCTAAATGCGGTCTACTAGCATCGAAAAACTTTCTTTTATGGTGCCGAGTTCAAGATAAGGAGGTGCCTAACAGCTCGAGTCACCGATCATCGAACTCTCCTCGTAAGCGTTTCAAAGAAACATCTTGCACTTTATCGCCAAGTTATGTTCAGCACAAATTCTTCACTACTTTCGAAGAAAAACAATCTAGTCTCGAAATCGGTTCTGCTTCTCCATCGTCCGCAGTTGTGTCGACCCCGTCATCACCGTTTACATTCAAATCACCGAAAAGGACTACCCCGGTTAGAAGTTCAGCAACTAATAGCCGGAAAGAAATCGCAAAGTTCGTGCCTTCTGCGTTAATTGATCGAAAATATATAGGAATTGCGGGGAAGATTTATCTTACGGTTGAGGATATGCATACCTCTTTTCTACAACGAAGTGACGATAAGGCAGCTTTTGAGGCCATAGCGAAGGCAGTATTGCAAAATGCTGTTGTTGTGAAGGACTCTTGCATTGAGATTAGTTTTAAGGGTAGACAAACCTCTATAATTATAAGTCGTATTGAGAGCAAGCGAACTAAAATAGATAGTTGTGATCTTGACAAGGAACTGAATGTTGCTATGCAGCAGCTTGTGAAATGTTCACTAGTTGAGAAGCTTGAAGAAAATAATTTGGAGACTAACGAAGATCAAGTAAGGTTGTTACTAGAAAACTGCATCAGTGAAATAAGTTTGCCTTTTATTTTTCATGTAAATGCGTCAACTGCAATTTGCTTGGAAGAGACTGTGCCACAAAATCCGTCTGTGATTAAGGAAAATATTGTAAATCCCTATGTTGTCGGTTTGGACAAAGAAAAACAAGAAATAATGTCTATATTGTGTCCTTCGATACTAGAACCCTGGAAGTTTACTCAATTAAGCGGTAAAGGTATTTTCAAACCACCACGTGGTGTACTTGTGTTTGGTCCACCAGGTATGTGTATTCTATATTAAGAATCTACTACATTTGCTAGAGCCAGTAACAAAGATGTGCTTTCTGCAAAGGTACTGGGAAAAGTGCGCTCGCAAAACAGGTCGCCAATGAATTTAGTGACATGGATTTGTCAGGCAATGTAATAAATAAGATTCACATAAAGTGGGTACAATGTGGGTCATTGTTATCGTCTGTAGTTGGGAAATCTGAAAAATTCTTATCCTCCCTTTTCAGAGAAGCGGATGTAAAAGCGAACCAAGGTGAAAGTACTCTCATTGTCTTTGATGATATTGAATTAATATGTGCTAGACGTGGAACTGCAGAGTCTATGTCAACAGACAAAACTGCAGCTACGTTTTTGGCTCTTTTGGATGGGATAGGTGAATTTCCAAGACACGTAGGACACTCAAATGATCAATCAATTGGTAACGTAGCAGTACTTGCGGTCACATCACGACCTGTAACTCTTGATCCTGCCCTACGCCGACCTGGTAGATTGGACTTTGAGGTGGAATTATCGATACCGAATGAAAGAGTTCGTGCTGAGATAATTACTGCTCACATCAACGGTCATATCAAAGGAAAGGTACCAGATTTGACTCCATATTCTATAAGTCACCTAGCTCGTCAAGCGAAAGGATTTACTGGGGCGGACATCGTTTTGGCAATAAAGGCCGCCATCAGAAACTCTATATTGGAAGCTCATGATGACAAAGACTTTGTAGTAACTTTGAGAGCAATCGAAATTGCAATCTCGAAAACAACGCCGTCGTCCATTCGCGGCGTTGTTGTTGAAGTACCAGAGGTAAAATGGGATGATATAGGGGGTATGCATAATGTGAAATGTCTCCTACGGGAAACAATTGAATATCCAATCAAATATGCTCACCACTACAAAATGTTTAAAATTCGAGCTGCGAAAGGAGTATTGTTGTACGGCCCCCCAGGATGTTCGAAAACCCTTATGGCAAGAGCGTTGGCAACGGAAGGAGATATGAACGTAAGTTTCCATACTTATTTTCTGATATAATCCTAATTTTTCATTTTTGAAACTACGCCATCAGTTCCTTGCCGTAAAGGGTCCCGAATTGCTGTCCAAGTGGCTTGGAGAAAGTGAACGTGCCCTCGCAGCTTTATTTCGAAGAGCTCGTCAAGCTGCTCCATGCCTTGTATTTTTTGACGAAATTGACGCAATTGCATCGAAAAGAGGAAACACGGATTCAGGTTCGAGTGGTGACCGATTGTTATCTCAACTTTTAACTGAACTAGATGGGATAACTCCGCTTAAAAGAGTTATTATTGTTGGAGCAACAAATAGACCGGACCTTTTGGACGATGCACTAACTCGCCCGGGCAGAATTGATCGAAAAATTTATGTCGGTGCCCCTGATTTCGAAAGTCGGGAATCCATTTTAAGTATTGGATTGAAGGGGAAACCTTTGTGCAGTGATGTTGACGTGAGTAAACGAAATTACACCTTGATTATGATTGCTTCATGATGGCCTAACTTGCAATCAGATTTCTAACTTAGCACACGAAAATGTTACTGGTGGATTTTCTGGGGCTGAGCTTATTTCTATTTGCCGTGAAGCAGCCCTTCATGCCATTGAGGAATATTCCAGTGGGGAAAGCGAACGCACGATGATCGCGCTGAGGCATCTTCAAAAGTCAATCAAAGACACAAAGCCACAGATAACATCAGAAATGATCGCATTTTATGCAAAGTACCAAGGAAGAGATGTTGTCAATTAGTTTACCTTGTATCTGCATGACTTTTTGGGGACTATTTCGAGATGTTGTTTTCATGTAAACTTTAAAATGACGGCGTAACTCCTCTCAGGCATTCGTCTTCTCAATTCCTTGTAAGTAGCTCACTGAAGGATTAGTTGGAACTAGCTTTCAAACGAACTTCCTCTAAACAAGAAGTATCACTAAAGGCGCCCAAACATCACGGAAGCGTCTTCTTGAGTTGCCAACGATTGTGATGGGAACACTTCGTGTTCTAAGTACTCAACACCTAAGATTTCTTGAAATGCAGGTAGTCTGGTATTTCTTTACATGAGCTCTCATTTGATTGACGTCACTATCCTCCTCATCTATTATTATTTTCTGTCCTTAATATCTGGAATTAAATGAAACATTTGTTGAAAAATAGTATCGGATATCTATTTAGTTGTTCATTACGCTTTGGGTACAGTGAGACTCTCGTTAACCATTGAATAGTTCATCGTTTAGCCACTGTTTGCTACTGATATTGTGCCCGATAGGAAATGTTAATAGTAAGTTATTCTAACGTCTTATAACAACTTGACTCCATCGCTGTACTTCACAAAATCGACGGTCTATTATATCATTTACTTTGTTTTTCTTGAACGAATCTAGAATCTAGACATGACGAAAAACACTCCATCCTTTTTTTAATTCAACTATATACTACTTATTGTTATGTATTACGCTTATTTTCATCTCTCTACGTTCATATGGATCTTTATGTCAACGAGGTTCGGTGCTCTATCCATTTTTTTGATAATCTATTCATATTCGTGTGCAATTCAAAATAACAGGATCAACTAATTTCTATCCGTTTCGGTTAACATAAGTGCTACGCCTTACGCATTACGCATTACGCCTCACATATCGTACATGTATCACATACTCGCAGTAAACGTTTGAGAAAAATTTAGTGCTACTAAATATGCTATATCATTGACACAATTGACCATCATTTTTTTGTGAAGATCACTAATTAGTGTAGAGAGAGAGAGACAGGGTACCAGTATTTTGAAAACTTGCAGTTGTCGACTACTCGTTCATTTCTCAATTGAGAGTAAGAAAGTCAAAGAGAGAGAGAGAGAGAGAGAGAGAGAGATAATTTGATAACATACAATGTAAGCGCTTGAAACTGCATATATTATTAATTTTTAAGGTTTAGTTCATTTCCTAACGAAGATCATATCTATCTACATAAACACGTTGGACGATAGTCAGCTAAGTTCGTATCGTATCGTATCGTATCGTAGCATTCGACAAATCGCCACGAGGTCTAGAAAAAATGACTCGCAGATCCAGCAAAGCCGACAACAGCGCTAGTAGCGATTATGTGCATACGGAAGAGGATGAAGATTCGACAGTGACAGAGAATAGTGATAACTTTCTCAGCGATGGCAGTTCCAGCAGCGGTGATAGTCCAAAATTCGAAAGGAAACGTAAATACTATAGTCAAGATGAAGCGCCTTTTGCTCTTAGAGACTATAAGTTGCTCGACAGTAGTAAGCCATATCGTCGAGTCAGTAAAGGGATTGCCTTGGTAGGTGAAGAGACGGAAAGTAATAGTGTGGATGAAAGTGATAAAAATAATTTTGGATCGCGCTATCAGGAAGCTCTCATGTCGGAGGTCAGGCTGGCCATGAAATGGCGCCAGGAAAAGGATGATACATCGATGATTAAGAAAAGGCAAAAAAGTTTGTTCGTCCGAAGATATATTCCAGAAATTGGTTTTGTAGGAGATCGTGTTGATGGTGGTAAAAATTACTCCAGTTTTGCTACGACTTTTTCCAATAGTGATGGTGATGATCCTTGTAGTATTGATGATGATGAAGACACTTTTTTAATGCGAAATGCCCCTTTTCTGTTTAGAAGTCTTTCGTATATTAGCTGCAGTCCATGCCGTCCTGACGACAACTCTTGGTACGAAAATCACTTTAAGCGAATTAAGCCTCGCAAGCGCAAAGGTGGAGTTGTCGGCATTGTTTCGAGCCCCAAGGTAATATTACGTTTTGCATTGAAATATCGCTCGTATATATGTTTAAACAGTGTATCTCATCTGCCTATTGAATACTAGAATCGTGTTATACTCGATGTAGATAGTCAAAGTTCAGTAGTAGAAATTTTGAGCGATTCAGAAATCAGCAAGAATTCAGGCGACATTTCAATGGACTCAGATGTAGATGATGAAACGTCGAAGAGTAATTCAAGACCTACTCAATACGACCCGTCATTACATGGCCCTCCCGAAAAAATATGCAAAGCATCGACATACTTTTTCAAGAATATTAGGTTAACTACGAAACGCATTGTTGTTAAAGAAAACTCTCTTCTTGTGCGAGAAAAAAGTGAAGCGTCCCGCAAACAATTACAGTATTTAATGAAGAAAAAGATGAGGTAGAGTTGTAAACATTTTCACGTAGTGTCCATCATTTCCTCACGTTATCCTTTTTTCAGGGAGACCTGGTTAAATCTTAGAGACGACGAGCGGAAGAAATGGAGCAAGCTTGAAAGAGAGGATTCAAGGCGATTTCGTACCCAAAAGGCTTTATATGAAAAGTGGCAGTGTAAAGATCGTCAAACTCATTTCTATTTCTTGTCGAAAGAAGGAAAGCGACGTGATGTAGTGGCTCGGATAGAGACGCGAAACGACTCTAGATGCCCGTTTTGTCTAGCTCATTGTGTGAGTTTGTGATATCTATGTAATTTTCTTATGTTTTGGCTATTGTAAATTCATTTTTCTGTACTTGTTTCTTCAGAGAAATGCAAGTGGCTTAGCAACTCACTGCAAGTTAGTACATTTAAATTTCGATTTCCTTACCGCTTTTGACGAAAATAAGGATGTACGTTCAATTTTCATGATATAATTTAATTGTCCACATCTATTTGAATGACTGTGATCTCCGATGATTCATTTTTTATTCCCCTACAATAGCTTCACATTCGAGTTCAACCCAAAAAGTTAAACGACAGTGACCAGCGAAATTTTTGTTATATCAAGCAGGAAAATACTTTATTAGAATCAAATATACCACACGTTAATGTTGATGTTGATATGGAAAATAATTGTGCAAGGAGGTTGCCAAAACGTCAATATTATCGAGCAAGGACAATGGAGCCTTATGAAATTGATGAATGGGAAGTGGACTCTGATGATGATGAAGCACTAGATGAATGGAAACGTGTCCATGGCGAGAAAGCGCTGCGTGAAATTGTCGATATGACTTCGAAGGAGAAACTATTCATGAATATATGGACCGCACATATAAGTAGTAGTTGTGTCGTTTCAGATGAAAGTGTTCCACAACGATGTTTAGATTTTGTCAAGATGAATTGCAATTTTTTGGTGAGAGAGAAGTTGCGAGATCAATTAACTGTTCATCTCTCAATTTTATGGGATCATACCCTTATTTCGAGAGATCACGTATTAGCCTGTTTGGAAATATTGGATTTACATTATGATAAAGTTGAGAAGGGGTCGAAATTTTAGCATCCATGAAGCACAAAGTTGAAACAATCGTGGTGATTTTTCATGTATACTTATTTAGTTAACATCTACGTTAATATCTGGAACATACTCTACAAACTACCACATTAAGACTTTTGCGGTATTTCGTTAGAATCTGTTAACTATACTGTAATACGTAGAATCCATCGTGTTTCAAAGCAAAAGAGAATGCAAGCAACGTAACATTAATTTCATAATTCTCGTTACTACTTTAATGTTGTCTAAACAAATTAGGTTCAGGTAAATACAGGTGCATAAATATTTCTTCAACGTGATTTTCTATCTATCTTGTCGCTGTCCCAATCATGAAGAGTTGCTTCCAAAACTGTCCAAAGTTTCTTTCGCAAAGTGGCGCACGTCGCGGTCAGAATCTTCAACCAATTTATTCAGCGTTTGAGTAATGGAATGCATTGAATTCGCACATTTTGGACCGAAGGACGACAGCGCCTTTGCGACATTGAAACGTACGTTCGGTACATTGTCTTTCGACATTTCGAGAACAATTGGTAACATCTTTTGGCTGGCAATATCTGAATTCATCACCATGGCTACAGCTGCGCACGCCTTCAAAGCTGTTAATCGACGTAGGTAGGATTGATCTTTTAGTATTTTTTCAATTGCAGGAAGAAAGTGTGTAAATGCCCAATCAGAACCAAACAAAGACGTTAAATCCTGTGAAAATATGACGATGTTCATAAATTGCTTTACAAATGAACCATTTTGACAAAAAGAAATTTGAATACGTACAGCTAAATTTCGAGCCGCTGCTTCGCGAATGCTTGAAATATCGTCCTCAAGCAAACGAACGCACACGGGCGTTAGGTTATCCCCAACAAAATTCTTCCCTAATTGCTCCGCAAGCAACGGTATGTGTCGAAGTATTACTAATCTGATTCTGTAGTCAAAGAATGCTGGCGAAGTTGAGGAAGTCCAAGGTCAAAACTTAATTGTACTTCGAAAAACTCACCTCCATTTTGAATCATCTGCAAGTTCTAGAATAGCTGAAAGCAACGATTGCGATAATAAATCTAATCCAATAACTTCATTAAGAGAAGAAAGTGTTGAAATCAAATTAAGTCTTACTTCCGAAGACGGATCACGTAAAAGATCCATAAGGGGCGGAAGAAGACGAGATATTGCTTCTTCTCTTCCTAGAAGAGGCGCAAGATCAGTTGCAACGGAAGCAAGAGCAGCGCGAACATGCTCATTGTCATCATCAATGAGTGAAGCAACACTTTGAACTAAACGTTGAGCGACTGGAATGCTCTTTGAAATCGAAAGTCCATCGGCATTGTCGTTAAGAGCAGGAATATCTGCGCCACATCCAGCGACTAGGGAGAGATTGAATGTTGCTGCAGTCCGTACCTATATGTAAACTGAGCCAAGGCTACATGACCAAGGAAGGAACTTCATGTAAAACTTACCTCCGCTTCTGTGTCCCTGAGAAGTGATTCGAAAGCAGGAATAAGGACTTCCATCGCCCCGGCAAAATTCTTGAAGGCCTCCACAATACCAGAAAACTTCGATGCAGTTGTCCATCGAACTCTCCATGACGAGTCATTTGCACAGGAAATAATCAGTGGTATTATTCTCGACTTAATAATGTTGTGAATATTATCTTTCGCCGGTTCGTCTAACTTTTCCATCAACGGCACAACTTGCGCACCAAATAACATACAATTAGCTGGCATATGCAGTCGAATAGAATCTTGAGCGCTACCAGCTAAATCGATGTAAAGAGGTAAAATTGAAGCCGTTATAAGACCACCTTCGAAGAGGCCCCTTTCCTTAGATGTTTCCGCTACTCTGTTGACCAATTCTCCTAAGTTTTGAGCTGCGACACGACGCACCAATGGCATATCATCGCGACATAGTGCTGCAAACAATGAAACGTGTTTTCTTTTTTGGTGTTCATGCAACCGTGAAAGACTAAATGGAAGGAGAAAACAGGAAGACATTCTTGCTGTGAACCATTCTTTAGTTGCTAGACGAATAACCATTTCCACAAATTCATCGTTAAATATCTCGTCAGAAAAGGATTCAACTACTGTTCTGGTACTTGTTATTGCCTTTTCCCGGACAGCATTTTCCTCTACCCCACAAATAGTAAACCAAAAGAAAATCCGTTTAGAAAAGAAAACATTAGTATCGACAAATTAATTGCCCATACAAAAAATACCTTACCAGTTGTGAGTAACATTTCAAGCAATGGCAATAATGAATGTGCGAAACTATTACCACCTACAAACGGCACAAGCTTCCCTAACCCCTCTGCGAGAGCAATTAAAACTTCATCATCATCATCTACACTTTCCACTAGGTATGGCAATAATTCCTTTCTAGTCCGCACAAATCCAATAACTCCAGCAATCTTCGTTAGCTGATGTGCTGCAGTGATGCGATCAGACAATTCTTCAGCGCGCAACATTTCAATTAGAATCTGAGCCTGTTCCTCCTTACTATTTCCAACAAGCAGAGGAGCCATTCTCATGGTATTGTCATCCCCATCCTCTACCATCATTTCCAATGGCATTGCTTCATCGATCATATCTTCGTCCATCTTGTTACTTGTTCACTTTCTAGATTTTGGAAAATATGCGTATCGTAAAAGAAATTGCTGGACTCGTTAGCAATAATCTCCCCTTTTAATTCAGCTACTTCGGAAACGATGAACCTCACTCTACGAAATGATCTCTTCACAACTGCAAATGCTTCTTCCAAATGAGGACATCTAAACCAAACAACTTAATTAAGACACAGGCAAAAAGTATACGAATTATCTTCTGCTGTGCAAAGCGGGTTAAAAGAGAGCAGGATGCCAAGATCAATGTAAATAAAGCAGGTTAAATAGAGGGTAAGGCTGTCAATTCCTTCGAAGCATAGGCTATTCATATGTGTGTTTTATGATGTGAAACCGTGAAAAGGTTTGAGGTTTTGGCAGGACCTGGCACGATTTCGTTCGAGCTGGCCCATTTTAGTCATATATCGGAATTTTGTACCGGTATTTTTATTTCGCCAAATCTCTCTTTCACACAAAACACAACATTGGGTACATCAAACTAAAATATTTATTTTTTTATGGTCGTTCCAATTGTTCCAATGTTTCTGTCATGTAAATTCGGAGATGGCGAATTTTAAGTCGTTCGCTATTACAAGTATTTCATTACACGTCATAAAAATGTTGATGCTTCAACCTATCCTCACTCCTCATCCTCATCATCTCAGTCTCTGTTTCTGTCTTATTGCGACGCACCATGTCAAAGATGATGCTTTGACTCCGTCGTACTCTCTTCTTCAACAACATTAAAACAAATATAATCACTCCGACAATTATGATTACTTCTAAACTACATTTGGCATTTGCCTTAAGCTTGACATTGGTTGGGTTCCCGCTTGTGGAATGCTTCGTATCTCATAGTCGTGCACTGGCTAGTTCGCTTATCCATGATCGAAAAAATATGAACGTTGACCGTTCAGATCAAAAACTCGTAAACATCTGCCGTCGTTCTACTGTGTTTGTATTAGCGGCGAAGAAAAGGCGAAGGCGTAAAAATTCTGTGCCAGTTGAAAAAGATGTATCGTCCCAATCTTCCTACGATGACGACCTTCCGGAATTTGATTTGGATGAAGATATTTCCCCGGAAGAATCATTTTCGCCTTCCAAATCCTCCTCTGCCCCCAGCGTATCGATGGAAGAGACTGTGATGGAAGCCATGTCGGATCCATCTGTGTTGCAAGCAATGCAAGCCGGAAGCTCGGCACCCCAAACATCTTCGACAAAGGATATTCTAAGAAGTCGCAGTCGGGAGCTTGAGTCGACGTTCGAGTTTGATGAGGTTTCAAGTCCACTTCCACGTCCGGGAATGAAAACTACGTCAGACGGAAGTAGCGGAATGAGTAAGAAACAGGCTAAACGCGAAGCAAGACGTGCTGCAGCTTTACAAGCAGAAGCGGAGGAAGAAGAAGGTAAATTACTTTCATCACTTTCTGACTTTTTGAACGAGAAGGCGAGTGACGGGGGTTTTCCTAAGATTATTGAGTTGGGAACTTGGATTTCCATTGGTATTTTAGTCGCGTGGGAAGTGTACATAAACTCACCTTTCTTCGAACGAGCTCAACCTCTCATTCCAGTCGTTTATGAGATCTTCAATGAGTAAAGGAACGCCTCAAGATTGAATGCAAAGAATTAATTAGCTGATAAAATTCTTTCTATTAAAAAATGGCAAAATATACTTGGCGATTGCGTAGGATTCTCGTTTTCGTTACTTCTTCTTTCGCGTCAATTTGACTTTGTAATTGTTTAAACTTTCCCTTTCAAGGAATAAAGATAGCGATTCATGCGATAATATACGGGACTTTCACTATGTTGAGATAGTTATGTCAACGCACGAGCGCGAAATCACGACACTTTCTTCATAATATTATTATACATGTAAAGTGATAGTTGCCAGACAATCTTCTTACGTTTTCACATATCAAATCACGAGAGGTGCGAAATTATTTTCCTACCGCCTACCTGTACAACGGACTGCGCTGCTGCAGTAGCTGTGTGCTGCCTTGTATCCGGGATAAGGTCAGATATGAGAACGCTCGTCACCATTCAAATTCTTGTTTTGCATCAGACAGAACATACATAATACATACGCTCGTACAGATGCCAGATGCCCCCAGCCCCCCCCCCCCTCTCTTCTACTTTTATTCCAATGACAAGAATGGTATTTTAAAATAAAAATTGTTTTTACTTAGAATGAATGTGAACAAGTTCGTTCAAAGCGGATGGTATCACAAGGAGAATCAGAGAGAAGAAATACAGCACAGGTCAAAAAGTTTTTTTTAAATGGGGCGCTTTTCTTCAGAAAAGCTTTATAATATGATATGCAGCATCAACTCATCTCCAATTAAGAAACACAGATCACTCTACTCTAGTTGGGATGATGTAATGCAACATTGTTTGATGTATCCTGCCGATACTAAATATTTAGATGTTGAAATTGCCATTGCGAAACATGCACCACGAGAAGTGTTAGTATTGATGATTGACGAAAATAGACTTCATTATCGAAATCCAAGGAATGGATGGACTCTGTTACATACAGCTCTCAAAGGTGCCAGTCCTATTCGAACGATAGAATATCTTCTTGACTCTACCCTACCAAAGGGTCAACTTGCGACAGTACTCACCAACTTAGGCTGCTCAGCATTACATTTTGCAGCAGCGTACAGGTCTTCGAGAGGAACTGTAGAATTGCTTGTAGAATCTTATCCCACCGCAATATCAATACAGGATAGATGGGGGAGAACTCCTTTAATCCTCGCTATTCAGGCGAAGGCATCAAGAGATGTATTAAAGTTTTTAATTGAAAAGTCTCCTCGCTCAGCATTGATGAAGCTTAATGAATTTAATAATACGCCGTTGGCAGTTGCGTGCTCAGACATACGTCCATCTGACGAGATAATATCATTAATAATAAGTCGAGCTTCAGAATCCTTGTTCTTACGAAATAAAAATGGTTCGACGCCATTGATGCTTGCTTGCAGATATAATGTATCTGACAAGATGTGTTCTTATCTCATGTCAGAAGTGTTTCCTACATCAGACTTTCTTCAAGAATTGTTTGTAATCATACCAGAGTTCGTTATTGATCTCATTTTGAGTTATGTCCCAAATCCAATAGATTTTACAGATTCTGAATCTCGCTCCGTGCTGCATTGGTGCTGTACGAAGAAGAGGGGTTTGGAACTTGTGCAGTCTCTTATCAAACGTTCCACTAACATAAGTGCTCTCATGTCAGAAGATGAAAGAGGACGAACCCCATTAACAATCTGCGAGGATAACAATATGTCTTCAGTTCTTCGTATCCTAAAGAAAACAGAAAAAAACATTAATCGACGATGACGAACAATCTAATTGTATGTCGATTGACGTCTTCAATGTAGGGTATAGTATTCCCGGTTATCACAAGGCTAAGGACTATTTTTGCATTTCTTGAAGTTGATATTTCCTTTTATCCTCTCTAAAATTAAAACAATTCTTAAAAAGGCGTTGTAAGAGAATCTTTCCGTTCAAAATCTTACACGCATTATGGCAACGAAGAAAGCACATTAGTTCTATAAATATTATAAACTTGTACCCAGATGACTAACATGACGGGAGTGATCCCATAGGGTTCACATAGCGTGTTGTTCATTTTTGCTTGTGAATTGGCTCTAGTCAATTTTGAACCATCAAAGGTTTTCATTCTAGCTACTTCGCTTATCTTTAACACTTTGTTCGTACTTAGCGTTTTTCAACCATCGAAATTCATGAGAACTCTATGTTTTGCAGTATTTTAAAGCCCCATTGTTATATGCTCCTTTTCTACATCATGCAAGCTTTGAACCCTTTCTCAAGTCCAGCCTGATCAAGATTCCTCCCTATCAGAACGATTTTGCAACATCTTTCTTCACTGTTTGTCCAGTTCAACGTGCTTGAGGCTGGATGAATCTCCCATAGATCGTTCACTGCCTGCACAATATATCTCCTGTCATCGAGTCTATCACTAGCACTGATAATCGCTGGTTCACAGGTCTCACTTGAACATGCGACGCTTAAAATTCCCTTTATCCGAAAAATAGAAAAGCAGGTAGATTCTGAATGATTTATTGAGTTGCTGACTTTTTGCTCGTCTTGGTTTGGCCATAAGATCTCTGCAAGCCAGGAATCCACAAGTTTTAGATTAGCGCTACCTCGGCAAACTAATACAACAGTTGAAATTGAGTTTGTATGGAAATGATTTTCAGTTGTAGGTCTCGAGGTATCCCCGTCGCAAGGTAAGCAAAATATTGAATCTATTGGTGTCATCCATGTTTCTGGAATATTCGATTCAATTGTTGCTTTGGTCTTATCCGAATCAAAGCACTTCGTATCAAGTATCCAACTTAAGTCTGAAATTTTGGAATGCGAAGTTTTGATTAGTTGGGAATGAGGATTTATCGATTGGATGGCAGCAAGGACACCCTCCATTTCAATTTCGTTGACTAAATCGCTTTTATTAACAATAATTCGATCAGCAAAGGCAATTTGTTGTTCCGCCTCGCCACCTCTTCCATTAAACCCAAGCCTTGTCTCTTCTAGTTGCTTTATAATATTTTTAGAATCTACCATAGTAACAATCCCATCAAGTCTAAGCCTACTCTCAAGTGCTTCATCTAACCAAAATACGGATGCTATCGGTCCAGGATTGGCCATACCCGATGCCTCGATCAATATATAATCTATATCGGATCCCTTCTTTTCTAATAAAGTTTCTAAAGCTTCGACCATATTATCCTTAACGGTACAACATATACAGCCATTCGGTAGTTCAATTAAGTCCGATATCTTTGACTTAGATTCTTCTCCGACATCTTGTACGATCATTGACTCTACAGCCAAACTCTCTTGTTCAACATGTGCAGAGGAACCAAATAACGCGGCCTTCTCGGACCTCGAAATTCCAGCGTATTCGTTTTCAATTACCGCGATCCGTTTCCTATGATCGGAACTCGTCAGGATATATTTCACTAGAGTACTTTTTCCAGCACCAAGAAATCCACTTAATATTGTGACGGGGACTTCTGATAGCGAAGGCTCTTTGGAAGAAGAAACTTTGCAATTATCGTTTGGAATGTTTTCATTACTTTTTTCTAAAGTTCCTAAATCGATCAATAGAGGAACCTCGTCGTCATCGGAGCTGTCGTCCATTCTTTCGTTTCTTTTATACTTCGAGAGCTATATCGAATTGTTTTAAATTGTAAGAGATAAAGAAATGACCAATCAATGAGATGGATGGATGAGATGAAATATGAGAAATGGAAAAGGTACGATTGATGATTGACGATCGTCCGTCGAAAATTTTCTGCTCAATCAAATACTAACGCCTTTGAAGAGTTTTAGCCTTTCTCAATTCCACTTTTGGTTTTTCGGAAATATTTCTGAAAGCGCGATATACATTTACCGGTATATATAGTATTTAGTTGTTAGGTATTACGCTAATTATGGTTTGACTTTGCTCAAGCTAACAGAAAGTTGCAAATGATGAAAGTACAAATTCTATTTTATTATAGCTAGTTTCATATTTGAGGTTCACTACCGAAACCGAAATTCATGAATGAGAGATAAAGCCGCGCGCAAGCAACTGCTTTCATTTTTGACAAGATAGTCATTGAATTGTTGGCCCCAAGTACTGAGGAAACGATAGCTTTGATCGCATTCAAAATGATTACGGCACCAACAACAAGTTCTGGTATAAGTGTAACTCTACATATACCTGAGGACACTTGAGACTGTTTTGGACAATCGGAATTGGAGCTTTTTGTTAGTAATTTTACAACCACCTTCAAAACCGGAGATATCAATGTGGCCATTCCATTTTCATGGCTACTCATTAACATACATTTTGGATTAGCTGATATTATGAAAAAATTAAAGGAAACCCTAAAGCAACAAATATTCCTACGTACCACTCGAATAGCTTGACTAAATCAGAAAGCACCCACAGTATATTGGCAATTTCGCGAATCAAAATTATCCCTAACATTAAGACGCCGACAGCATGATTGTTCATCGCATCATTGTGATCAAATAATGTTGATATTATGAAGCAATACAACAAATATTTGGTAGTTGCCTCGTTACCATCTTTCTTCCTATCGTTAAATAAAGTTTCCTTCGCCTTGATCCGAGAAAAATTTAGTCCTTTTTCGGAGACATAATCTCCCAATAACAATCCGGATATTGTCAAGCCGATCGCGTACTTGATACCAGCAAACAAAAAGCACCTTTGAATAAGCAAAGTAGACAACTTGTGTGAACTAGTCAATGAGGTCTGAATTACGAACATTGAAGCAATGCCAGTCGCCACAGCAAACAGCGAGCAAACGCACTGGATCCCGAAAAGACGAAACGTCTGAGTGTTAAAAAAATATTTCAAAACCAATTGAGTCGAATCTATTGTCCCCTTTCCATCTTCATTCTTAATGAAATCCGTTCCTATCGATGAACCGACTAACCCTAAAAGTTTATGGCGTTCATCCTGTGCAACTTTTTTCGCTTCATCTTCATCTACCATTTCAGATTCTGAAGCCCCATTCTCTTTCACCGAACTAAAATCAATACTATCCTCACTTGACGGCTTTCGTTTCCTCTTTTTGCTCCTCTTCTTTTTCTTTTTAGTATTCGATTTCAAATCGATAGACTGGATTGAGCCATCTGATGAGCTACCACCACCCCGAAAGTTGACAACATCACGTATCTTCTCCTTTTCGTAAATTCTCGATGGACGAACCGACTGCTTTATCCCTTGAAAATTATGACCATGAATTCTTTCTAAAGCAAATGAAGCAATTATGACAGATGTGATGCTTATGATTGGTTTCATCTATTCTATTCGTTTGTTTGTTTCTAAACTCTAGAGAGAGGGAGAGAGGAGATAAGTATATATTTTATGATATGAAGCTTCCCACCATCACATTTCCCATTTACGGCACACGCTTGTTGTGGTAACAGCTGTGGTAACTTTGTCCGATACAAGATGTGAAGCGACGAACACACAGCAAGGATACGAAATCATTCTACAAGAGTCGCTAAATAACGGATAGAAGCTAAATTATATTAATGACACTCTGACGCATTCCACAGCCGCACATATCTTTCGTCGAAACCGACTTCTACTCGCACGACGCCCATCGGATCGGATCGGCCATCAAAGCAATCTACCACCTACCACACCGACCGATATATATATATATATTCTTTGAAATAAACGAGTATACATCTTCCAAAAACTTTAAACCTACTATTCACTTCACAAACCCCAGCGTGTGTACACCCATATACAATATTAAACATCAAACATTAGTGTTTGCATCATGAAGTTCATCCATGCTGTCTTTGCCTTATTAAGCATCACACCGTCACACGTTTGGTCATTCACATCCCACTCGTACGAAAAGATGGCATTCGTTCCATCGTCCACTTCAACCACGTTGTTGGCTTCACCGGCACAACAGTCGGTTTTTCTGACTGCTGAGACTGCTAAGAAATGTGTGGATGTCGTAGGAAGTCCGGCGTATGTGTATTCAGCTGCTAAGTTGAGAGAAAGTGCTGATAAGTGCCTTAATTTTCCGAATGCGTACGGGTTGACGGTTCGATATGCCATGAAGGCATGTCCGAATGCATCCATATTGAAAATTTTTAACAAGAAAGGTATACATATTGATGCCTCGTCTGGATATGAAGTTCGTAGGGCGATGAATGCGGGTATTCCGGCGGAGAATATTAGTTTGAGTACGCAAGAGCTTCCGCATGATTTTGCAGAGTTAGTTGAAATGGGCGTGAAGTTGAACGCATGTTCTGTTTCGCAGTTGGAAGCTTTTGGTAAGCACTATGCAGGAAAAAATAAGAACGTGGGCATACGTATTAATCCTGGCGTCGGATCCGGTGGTTTCTCATCAAGCACTTCTACTTTTTCGAAAACAAATGTTGGTGGGCCCAGTTCTTCCTTCGGAATCTGGAAGGATCTTGCGACGGATGGGACGCTTTCTGCTATTGTAGAGAAGTACGGTTTGAACGTGGAGCGCATTCACACCCACATTGGATCTGGAAGCGACCCCTCCATTTGGCAACAAACAGCTAAAGTTTCTTTGTCATTCTGTGAAATTTTCCCCACTGTGCATACTTTAAATTTGGGTGGGGGATACAAAGTTGGGCGTAATCCTGGTGAACCTACCACCGATTTGCAAGAAATTGGTGCTCCAGTCACGGTCGCATTTGAAGAATTTGCGAAAAATAATGATGGCCGTGAATTAAAGCTTGAGATTGAACCGGGTACTTTCCTTGTTGCCATGGCAGGTGCCCTCGTTACTACTATTCAGGATAAGGTATATACCACTGGAGAATCTGGTCACATTTTCTTAAAACTGGACTCGGGAATGACAGATGTTCTCCGACCTTCTCTGTATGGCGCAATTCATCCCATGACTATTCTTCCTGGTTCTGGCAACAGCAATGATATTGGATCTGATGTTGAAAGTGCTGTTGTCGTTGGCCACTGCTGTGAGTCAGGAGATTTGATGACCCCAAAGTCAGGTGAACCAGAATCATTAGATGAAAGGTTCCTGCGCAAGGCCGAAATAGGTGATATTCTCGTTATGGATGGCTCAGGGGCCTATTGTGCTGGTATGAGCACAAAGAATTACAATAGTTTTCCTGAAGCTCCAGAAGTTTTGGTCATGGAGGACGATAGTGTGCACATCATTCGGTCTCGTCAGACACTTGAACAAATTTACATAAACGAACAGGTTTTACCTGATGGTGTCCTCTAGATCATGGGAATGTCTGATTTACACATAAAAATGATTTTTTCATATCAAATCAATATCGCTAAAATAAATCTTTGATAACCTCTCCACTTCAATTTGTCCAGTATGTGTTTCGCGAAAGTAAAATTGGCAGAACAAGAAGATAATTGATATTAATGTAAATGTAAGCGCAAAGAGCTAATATTCAGTTATGAGGGAGAGGTTACATTCTGAATTGCAAACACTTTTTGTTTTCGGCTCTTAGCAATCGAAATTTACACAGAAGGGTATCAACGAAAATATAACAGATCGAAAAACTGACGCATTGAATCTTTTTCTCACTGATGATGAAGATCAATTTTCCTACATTGACATATTGGATGAGTATGAAGAGTACCATTATTATTATAATGAAAGATAACACGGTCATGGGTAACATGGTACAAAAGTTTGTATTTGGACTCGATAGAAAGGTAAGAAGGTATAATTTTTAAGGGTAACATATTATCAAAGTTTGTGTTGGGACTGGATAAATTCATCGATCTTTATTCCTAAGGACAAACAAATGTAGAGCTTGTACGATGCAAACAAGAAAGCTTGCAATCTACGCGAAATAAATTATCGAGTAAACTAAACAGATGTAACTGATTGTAGGAATCCTGGAGCCTCTAATGCATCGATTCGTACCCCTAAATGTAGCTATACTCATTACTACTGCACGTTGTCAAAACTTGTATTGGGACCGATATCTTCCTTCGCATGGATAAAAAAATAGCTTGTGAGATGCAAAGAAGAAGGCGTGCACAGTACCATGCCATCTACTGACTTTTACAGTGATCGAGAAATCCAGAGGGATTCTTTATTACAGGAATCTTCAAACCTCCAGGGCGTCGATACTAAGCTCTGACGATTGTTTTACTCATTTGAGCATTAGTGGAATCCATTGCATCTTCGAAAATACTTTTGACATATTTATTTAAGAGCGCTATATTGGCGCGAGATATCAGTGCAAATATAGAATATATTTTCCGGTTTCCAGCAAAGTAAAGTTTTGCAAATTAATTTCAATACTGATGCTTCGTAGATGATTAAATAATTTTTGATATCCACCGTGATAAGCAATTAGCTAAGCAACAACATTGCAAATACGAACCGGACACTTGTTGTTTTGCTACGACAATAATTTCGATCTTTTATATTATGAACGCCAACCCTTTCTTTCATTACTTCTTGAAGATTTAAATTAAAAATTATGCGCTCATTCATGATTGATTCCGCCAATAGCTCTTTGCCGTCCCTGATGATCGATGCAATAGTTTACCCATCTTTCTTTGCACCTCAATATTTGATATAATTGGTATTGCTGTAGTTAGGACATCTGCCTCGCGGCTCAACATGAGTGCCACCCCTTCCTGAACTTTCGTTGCTAATGCCATTGAAACAAACGCCGGATTCATTATCACATGGTGAATTAGAGCAGCCTCAAATATCTCGCCAACATAATACCCCAAGTTATCAATAAAAAATGCGCCGCTATGGGCATCTGTAGTGATCTTTTCAATTTTCATTATGTATTCTTGTTCATTTCTTGCAGCCTTTTGAAGCTCGAACAAACGAGTGTTAGAGTCTGATAACATATACTTTGCCGCTCTTCTTCCGTTATTCCGGATAAACGAAGATAAAACATTTATCATTAAGTCATGATCATCGTTAGTATATTCTAATGCGATGCCCGCATCAAGTAAAATTAATTCATTATTTTCTGAGACTAGTATATTTCCTGGATGAAGATCGCCTGTATTTCAAACATCAATTATCTAAAGGTGGGCAAATATACCGATTAAAAATACATACCATGAACAAAATTGTGCACAAAGATCATTTTGATCATCGTTTTTATTCCCAAATCACACAATTCCTTAAGAAGGGTTTCATCCTCTGATTTCCTAGCCACAAAGTCGGTTATTTTTTCGCCAACTTCGTAGCTCTCAACAAATATATTTGATTGAGGAATGAAATCTCCTAATTCAAAGAAATAAGAACAATGAGCTAATTATCTATTTTGAGTGCAGCTCTAGCGCCTCAATTTTATCACTTACGGATTACAACTGGAAATCTAATGTTAGGGTTGTCCGCAAAGTTCTCATTGAATCGGCTCAAATTTTCTGCTTCTACCCTGAAAAGTAAAAAAGTGAAAATTGTAGGCATTCAGAAATAGATAATCAACCAATGTTTTGAACAATGTAAGGAACTTGCCTAAAATCTAACTGCAGCTTCAGAATACTAGCAAACTCATCTACAATACCGTTCAAATTGAAAAATTGAAGCTTCTCAAAAATATATGGAAAGCTTTCAGCCGTAGTAATTAAGAAACGCAAAAGGTCCAAGTCCGAATCAATTGCCCAGCGGACATTTGGATGCATTACTTTCACAGCAACCGCCTGTCGTTCCCCACTTTCCTTCTTGTAAAAGCCTTTGTAAACTTGGCCTATACATCCTGATCCGATAACTTCCTCCAGCTCAAGTTTATCAAACCAATTTTCTCCATATGCTTCTGCTAATATATGGCAAGTATGGTCCCAGTTGTGTGGAATTGCCTCATCTTGCAGTTTTGAGAACAAATCACAAAATTGTCTTCCTGTTGTATATTGTATGTACAATGCCCAATTCATCTAATGATTTCCAAAAATGACAATTCTACAATACAGATATGACCAGTAATCTTACCAAAGACGTCGGGTCGAGATGATGCCCACTATTTGCATGGCGCCATAAACGAAAGGTAAGCTCAACACTTTCTTCATGAAATTAAACACCAACAAACTCTACTTTTCCTCTCACCTGCATGAGTTTGATAATTGCAGCTCCCGCCTTTTCAACTGACTTTAGACAAAGGCGAAGCCACCATTCCTTACCGACAAAAAAACAGAATAAATAGAACGGCATATACTTTGAAGCAAAAAGAAGGATAACCTTTCACTTAACCTACCTGTATTGCTTCATCCCCCTCACTGGAATGATCAATGCCCAATTTCGCAAACGGATAGAGAACTACTAAGGGCATTGCTAAGGCCATTAATTCCACAGCACGGACAAATATCCATAGCGCACGCTTTACACGCCGAAGCATCCTTTTTAAGAATTTTGTAAATGTGGTAATCATAGTATTCTGCTCCATTCCTTGCACTGTTCGTTGAGGCATTTGATAACTATCGCTCTTTTGCCCTTCACAACAACTCCCAAGTCCTCCACTCATAATCGGGCTACCTATTAGAACACTCGCCGATGTGGATCCTAAACTTATAATTGTGACATTGTTGCGATACGCTAAATTACGAGTATCACTATAATACCGACCAAGAAGTCGTTGCCTTAACACGAAAGAACGCTGCCATGGCCTTGCAATACGTCCCAAATGCATGACATTGTGCGAAAGCATGATTTGCTACACTTCCTCTAAAGACCGTTCGTTAAACTAAAAGCACTATGCTCTTCTAATCATTGGAACCGTCGGAAAGGAAAGTGGATTAGTTTCACTGTGGTGAGCTATTCTAGCCTTTTCGGCGAGTGGCGTCGGGTTGTGATCTTGCCCGGATCCTCCCGATGGCCCCGCATATTAATTCTCATCTTACATCATGTAATTTTCATCTCAAATAACACACCCGAATTTTCATCTTAGAAAGCGTTATTCTCATCTTTAATGTGCAAATTTTCATCTTAGATCACAAATCGACCGA